>Ga0306865_1000401_pt1 | contig 18103 bp, 17 predicted proteins | sample AntRauTorckE5431_FD_190441 | JGI IMG/M metagenome (GOLD analysis project Ga0306865, IMG submission 190441) | Saline lake microbial communities from Rauer Islands, Antarctica - Metagenome Torckler E5 #431 (v2) (version 2) | ecosystem: Environmental > Aquatic > Non-marine Saline and Alkaline >... | reverse complement strand
CAAATCAACCATCTTCAACAATCTAGTAACGAAAATGGTGAAAAAGGATAAAGTATATCACAAGCAAATTATATGCAGTTAACTACTGACCTCTATAATGTAAATTATAACGACTTGTCTTCAGAAGAAAAATTGGAATACTTAACACAGGAGTCGTTAGAAATAAATTCAGCAGATTATTCGGGTGACTTGGTCGTAGATACTATAGAAAATGTATACCAAGTCCGGGACATCCAAGAACTGAATGGGCAGAGGGGTTTACATCGCTATATCATTTCCAATTCTGAGAGCATTTTCGATGTTTTACATGTGTATGCTCTTTTCAAGTATTGCGGATATAAGGAAGAAGATATCCAGATAGACATTGTCCCTTTATTTGAAACTATGGACGGCATGAAAAACTCTGAATCTGTGATGAGGGCGCTTTATGACAACGAAATTTACAAGACTCATTTGCATAAAAGAAACAAGGAACAGCACATCATGTTAGGATTTTCAGACGGCACCAAGGATGGTGGCTATCTGAAAGCTAACTGGGAAATCTATAGAACCAAAGAACGCTTAACAACTTTATCGAGACAAGAAGGTTATCAGGTTGTGTTTTTTGATGGTCGTGGAGGACCACCAGCGCGCGGTGGAGGAAAAACACATCAATTTTACGCTGCTCAAGGCAACGAAATTGCAAACGAAAAGATTCAGTTGACTATCCAGGGACAAACAATTACCAGTGTTTTTGGAACTCATGAGCAGGCAACTTACAATTTTGAACAACTGCTTTTGGCGGGAGTAAAATCTAAACAAAGTAAAAGCTGGAAGCCAAATCATAAAGAATTACTTACCGAACTAGCTGATAAAAGTTATGAGAAATACATAAGTCTAAAGGAACACGAGTTGTTCATTCCTTATTTGGAAGAAATGACAACCCTTAGGTACTAAGGAGCCACAAACATAGGCAGTAGACCAACTAAAAGAAATCAGAATGCCAAACTTCAATTAAAAGATTTGAGAGCCATACCATTTGTAGGATCCTGGGGGTTGATAAGGCAAAATGTACCGGGGTATTACGGACTTGGAACAGCACTTAATACTTATGCAGATCAATTTCATGTGGTTGAAGACCTTTACGAACACTCAGCCTTTTTCAGATCTCTTATTTTGAATAGCATCATGTCAATGAAAAAATCATATTTCCCGTTGACGTCCTACATGAAAAATGATAAAAAATATGGAAAGTTCTGGATGAATTTACGCGAAGAATATGAGCTTACAAAAAAACTTGTTCTTAAATTGACAAAACAGAACGAATTAATGGAAAACGAAGAACTCGCAAGAAAATCCATAAGTATGCGTGAGGATATTATTCTACCTCTACTTAGTATACAACAGTACGCCTTGCAAAAAATCCAAGAGGATGATCCTAATAAGGAGATTTATGAGAAAATGGTAATTCGAGCTTTATTTGGAAATATCAACGCAAGCAGAAATTCTGCTTAAGTAGTATTTTGAATTAAAATCAAAGCCTAAAAAAATGCTTTTTTCTATTCAATCGCGGTCGAGAAGTTGATAGATCATCTTGATTGCGATTTGATATTTTCATTAGAACTGAAATAAAAATATTTAAATATTTCGTTTAATAACCAAAAAATAACACTTTGAATTTATCCTATTGGGAACAACATACGTGGTTTGATAATGTAGATTTTTGTATCGTGGGAAGTGGGATTGTGGGTTTATCCTGTGCGCTGCAACTTAGGAAGAAACACCCTAAAGCAAAAATTCTCATTTTGGAAAAAGGAATTTTACCACAAGGGGCAAGCACCAAAAACGCTGGCTTTGCTTGTTTTGGCAGTGCCAGTGAATTGCTTTCAGACGTGAAAAATCATACTAAAGAAGAGCTACTGAATTTGGTACAAAAACGCGTTGATGGCCTGGAATTATTAAAATCTACGCTTGGAGAAAAACAGATTGACTTCCGGCAACATGGCGGATATGAGGTTTTTCTGAAAAAAAACGAAGACACTTTTGAAAATTGCGAAGCTAATTTGCAAATGTTCAATGAACTGCTTCATCCTGTCTTCAAAGCAAACACTTTTAAATTGAAAACTAATGATTTTGGATTTAAAAATGCTTTACCAAATTTGATTTTCAACCCTTTTGAAGGACAAATCGATACAGGTAAAATGATGCAAGCTCTGTTGAAAAAAGCTCAGTCTGAAGGCATTTTAATTTTAAATTCCATCGAAGTTAAATCATTTTCAACTGAAGCAGAATCTGTTCATATTCAACTTAAAGATTTTGATTTTAAAGCAAAACATCTTCTTATTGCGACCAATGCATTTGCCTCTGAATTATTAGAGCTCAATGTCACTCCAGCTAGGAATCAAGTTTTAATTACCAAACCTATTCTGAATTCATCCATTAAGGGTACTTTCCATCTGGATGAAGGTTTTTACTATTTTAGAAATATCCATAACAGGATATTACTTGGTGGTGGTCGTAATCTTGACAGTGATGGCGAAACTACTTCGGTTTTGGAAACTACTACGCGTATTCAAAATGCTTTGGAAGATTTGCTTAAAGATGTGATTTTACCTGATCACAATTTTGAAATCGATCAGCGATGGAGTGGGATTTTAGGAGTTGGACAACAGAAAAGCCCAATCATAAAGCCGATATCGAATCGGGTGTTCTGTGCAGTTCGACTCGGCGGAATGGGTGTTGCCATAGGTAGCAGCGTCGGCAAGGAATTGGCAGATCTGGTTGACTAAAAGGCCTTTACAATAACTTCCTGCAAAAAATTAATAATTAAGAATTTACAGTCCTGACTATTCTAAAGCTTCGGTTTTTTCCTTAATTTCTTTTTATCAGAATGTTGTTTTTTCTTCTGTAGACGTTTCAATTTTGAAGATCTTGAGGGTTTAGTTTTAATTCGCTTTTTCGGTTTCTGAAGTGCTTTTTTAAGCAAGTCTTCCAGCATCGCTACTGCCAGTTTTTTGTTTTGAAGTTGACTTCGCGTTTTGGCAACGCTTACCTTAAGTTCACCTTCAGAATTGATTCTGGAAGCTAGTTTACTTTGGATTAAGGCTTTTTGAGATTCGGAAAAAACAGCTGAAGATGAAGGATGCCAGGTAATGATAACTTTGGTTTCCGTTTTATTGACGTGTTGTCCGCCAGGCCCACCACTTAAAGCAAATTGAAACTGAAGCTCATTATATAATAACTTGGTATTAAACATCAGTTTTGGGTTGATGACCAGGCTTGAGAAGATCTACCACAGTTTTCACTGGATTAAAACTTTCCGCAGGAACTTCGACAAAAACCGTATTCCAAAAAGCCATTCCGCCATTCCAAAGTCCAGGCAATTCGAGCGCTTTTATAGCTTCACCTCCAACAAACTTCTTGGCAATAAAGCCTTTATTGACATCTACAAATTGCTTCAAATCAAAAGCTTCACCTTTATAATTTTTCAAACTGCAAACAATATCCACAGGATTAAAATGCGTTGAAGCCTCTAATTTTTCTTTCTGATCTTGCTGAGTTAAATCGACCTGAGACTTTTCTACAATTTGCAAAGAAATACTATCATCTTCATTTTTAATCCAGAACGGGCCGCCACCTGGTGCTCCCTCATTCACAACCATTCCACATACTCTTATAGGCCTGTTAAGGTAATGAACAATTTCATCCTTGTTTTTAAAATCTACGTGTATATTCAAATCGTTCTTCAAAAAAGTGACAGCTTCCTGAATTACCTCTTCACTAACGGACTCTTTATTAAGGTTCTCTAAAAGTGAAAATGCTTTGTCTTGCAACTGAATCAGTAAGCCTGCAAGAACTGATTTATATTCCAAAGAGGATTGACTAGCTTCTAAAGCTGGATTTTGATGAGCGACATTATCTATGTTTTTTATGAATATAATATCCGAATCAAGCTGATTCAAATTATCGACTAAGGCTCCATGACCGGCAGGACGAAACAAGATTTTATTATTCTCATCTTTAAAAATTTCACCATTGGAGTCCAGGCAAATCGTATCTGTCGAAGAATGCTGAAAAGAAAATTCAACCTCAAAACTAATTCCTGTTTCCTCTTCAATCTTAGGCTGAAAGTCTTTCAGTTTATTTTTGAATCTATCAATATGATTTGTAGAAATCGTAAAATGAAGTTTCGCTTTACCATTTTTTACAGCGTAATTTGTGGCTTCGTAAAAGTGCTCTTCAAATGCTGATAACTTTTCTTGAGGATACTTATGAAATGGAATAAGTCCTTTTGGTAAATCTGCCATCTGGAAGCCCTCTTTAGTTAGCATTTGTTTAGCTAATTCAAAAGCATTTGTTCCTCGTGACAACTCGTCAAAGTCTACACCTCTGCCTTTTAATGCTAGAATCAAGTCCTCATAAAAAGCAATATGCTCTATGGAATCAAAAAATACTTTTAAATCCTTAAATTTTTCTTCTTTTAAAAAGTTTTCAAAACTAAAAGTAGTAGTCGGGTATTCGTCCAAAAACTGATGAAGGGATCTAAACATTCTCGAGGCTGCACCACTCGCCGGAACGAATTTTAATACCTGTAAGGCAGACTGTTTATAAGCTTTAATTAATTCTTTTTTTTCTTTTGTGCTTAATTTCAAAATCCCATCACCCAAAGTGGCCGGCTTTACGATTTCAAGGTTTGGAAAACCTTTTTCAAAATGTTGTAGATCTTTCTCAATTTTTTGAACAGATTGATCATGATCATTTAGATGAGAGAGGTCGTCAGGATTGAAGTTCATAATTAAATTATAGAGTTTTAATAATAGATTTGGCTTTTTGTAAACGTTGCTTCAAATCACCCTTTAAAGTTGTAAAAGGTAGATTTTTTTGGATGAGCGTATTTTCAAATATACTAAACATTTCAATTCTCTCCTCGGGTTTATCTCGCAAATCGTCGGCTACCCAAGGAGTGTCTATATAAGTAAGGAAATAATAAGTGTACTCGTGTTGTTCTACACATTGCTCTAAAGCAGCATTTTGAAAGTCTTCAAAATAGACTTTAGCGTAAGTAAGTGTCTGTAAAACATTGGTATCACAAAAAAGATAATTTCTTGCTTTTTTTGCTGATTTATTTTCCATCTGGATTTGACCTTTTGCAATGGGAATAAGGTCTGAAGGCGCACAAACTTCAGCAGAATTGTTGTACTTCTCCTGCAGATATTCTCTGGCAAACTCAGGAACCCATTCGGTGTTGTACTCCTCTGCTAAGGCTTCAGCTAAGCTGGACTTACCAGAAGATTCAGGACCAAAAAGGACTATTTTAATAAGTTTGCTTTGGGTTTGTTTAAGTTCTTCTTCCATTCTAAATATCCGTAAACAGCAATGATAGTAAAAAGTATGAATTGAAATGATGTAAACGTAAGGCCTTTATAGTAATATAGGGGTATTGAAATGAAATCACCAACAATCCAGTAAATCCAATTCTCTAGTCTTTTCTTGGCCATCAACCACATTCCTACAAAGAAAATAGAGGTCGTTATAACATCCATGTAAGTAACCCAACCATCCCATTTATCGAATACTTCGTAAATTACAAAAACAAAGATAGCGGTTGCTATAAAAAGAAAAATGGACTTGATGTTTTCTCTAGCTGAGGCTCTTTCTATTGGTATAAAATGCGAATCGTCAACTTTTCTTGTCCAGAGGTACCAACCGTACACACTCATCGTAAAATAATAAGCATTTATCATCATATCTCCCAGAAGACTATATTGGTAAAGGATGTAGACAAAGATCAGAGTGCTGATAATTCCAGTTGGAAACACTAGGATGTTATCTTTTTTAGAAAACAAAACACTCAAAAAGCCAAAGACTATAGCAATGACTTCTAAAACTATATAATGAGTGGGCGTATTTTCATATTCTGAAAATAACCAATCAAAAATGTGGCTCATAATCGCTCCTGTCAGATTTTACTAGTTTCATGTGCAGCAAGCCTCGATCCATAGCTTCAAAAGCAATTTCCACTTCGTCCTTCAAAATCTGCATCACTTTATCATATTCTCCATAAACTTGGGTGCTCAACGGATTTTCTAGAACTGTAAGTCCTGAGTTTCTCAAGGCTTTTATAAAATCTATGATAATCGGTTCATAGTCGTCCTGTATTGGAGTCAAGGTTAATTCTACTGAAATTTTCATAGCTTATATTTTCGATTCACAAGGTTACTATTTTTTATAAGAAGATTAAAGACTAACGCAAGTTTCATTTTCACACTTGGAGAATCATAGCAATAACAAAATAGATGTCAGGGCGATGCCCCTAGTTGTTATTGCTGTTGTGAATAGACTATTCTCCAGAAGAATCCGATTTAGGCGGAGAAATTATGAATCTCCCTTGTCGAAATGCCAAATCCTTCTTTACGAGCCTGTCTGACAGCAAAAGCAAATGAAATAACAAGCAACAAAAAAGCCTGGAATTTTAAAAAATTCCAGGCTTTTACTCTAATCTATTTCAAATCTAATCTGCCAGAATACTTCTGGAGATGACTATTTTTTGAATCTCAGAAGTTCCTTCATAAATCTGAGTGATCTTAGCGTCTCTCATCAATCGCTCTACGTGGTATTCTTTTACATATCCGTTACCACCGTGAACTTGTACTGCTTCAACAGTGACATCCATCGCGACTTGAGAAGCATACAACTTCGCCATCGCACCAGAAAGATCATAGTTTTCACCATTATCCTTGTCCCAGGCTGCTTTCATTACCATGTGTCTCGCCGCTTCAATACTTGTGTGCATATCTGCTAGTTTGAAAGCGATAGCCTGGTGATTCATGATTTCTGTACCAAAAGCCTTTCTGATTTTTGAATAAGCTTTAGCCATTTCGTAAGCACCAGCTGCAATACCGAGAGCTTGCGCTGCAATACCAATTCTTCCACCTGCAAGGGTTTTCATGGCAAATTTGAATCCGAATCCATCTTCACCAATTCTATTTTCTTTAGGAACCTTTACATCGTTGAAAGTCAAAGAGTGCGTATCACTTCCACGAATTCCCATCTTTTGTTCCTTCGGACCTATCTCAAAACCTTCCATTCCCTTTTCAAGAATAAAAGCGTTAATTCCTCTATGTTTTTTCTCTTTATCGGTATGCGCAATGACTAGATAAATATCTGCAGAACCTCCATTGGTAATCCAGTTTTTGGTTCCGTTGATAACATAATGATCGCCTTTATCTATTGCTGTTGTTTTTTGTGAAGTCGCATCACTACCAGCTTCAGGTTCACTTAAACAAAAAGCTCCAATTTTTTCACCTGTAGTTAATTGCGTTAAGTATTTTTTCTTTTGTTCTTCATTACCGTAAGTATCCAAACCCCAGCAGACTAAAGAGTTATTTACAGAAACAACAACAGAAGCCGAAGCATCGATTTTGGACAATTCTTCCATCGCCAGAACATACGAAACCGTATCCATTCCACCACCACCATACTCTGGTGACGCCATCATTCCCATAAAACCGAGTTCTCCTAATTTTTTGATTTGCTCTTTTGGGAACTCTTGCTTCTCATCACGCTCAATGACTCCAGGTTTCAATTCATTATTAGCGAAATCTCTCGCCGCCTGGCGTATCATTTCATGTTCTTCTGTCAACTTAAAATCCATATAATTATTATTTCAGTTTTATTAAAAATTTGACACAAATATAGGGTTTACTTACATATTTTTCAGCGTAAGGTTTCATAAATTAAGATTAATGTAAAATATAGATGAGTGGAGATATTCACAGAATAATCAAAAGCATTATATTAATTTTGAATACTTAGAACGAGCATATGAAAACTTACTCTGTCATCGGCGTCATGTCTGGCACCTCACTAGACGGTATTGATCTTTTGCATTGCACAATTACAGCGGGGACTTCTTTCTCTTTTGAAATTCATACTGCCAGTACTTATGCATATTCTTCTGCTTGGAAAGAAAAGTTAGCTCATGCTCACACCTGGCCTTTAGAAAAAATTAAAGCACTTGACGAAGACTATACAATTCTGTTATCTGAATATATCAACCGATTTATCAACGACAAAAATGTATCCGGACTTGATTTTATAGCATCTCATGGGCATACGATCTTGCATCAACCTGAAAATCAATTCACTTATCAAATTGGTAATCTTCCAAAACTAGCCAAGCTAACAACACAAAAAGTTATCTGCGATTTCAGAGTTCAAGATGTGGAACTTGGTGGACAAGGCGCTCCTTTGGTCCCCATTGGTGATCGGTTGCTTTTCGGTGAGTTTGATGCCTGCGTAAATTTAGGCGGTTTTTCAAATATTTCTTCTGAAAAAAATGGACAGCGTATTGCTTACGATATTTGCCCTCTCAACAAAGTGCTAAATCCTTATGCCAACAAACTAGGGAAAGAATTTGATGAGAGTGGTTCTATCGCAAGGACTTCAGTTGTAAATCTGGGGCTTTTAGATCAACTCGATCAGCTTCAGTATTATTCCAAACCCTGGCCAAAATCACTAGGTATCGAATGGTTGGAAGCTGAATTTCTGCCCCTATTAAATTTAGCAGAATTAAATTCCGAAGAAATTATAGCTACCTGTACCCAACATTTCGCCCATCAAATTGCAAAAGCCATTTCCAGCCATAAACGTGTTCTTTTTACAGGAGGCGGTGCCTTCAACAATTATTTAATGGAACAGATTTCTAAAGCAACCGATGCTGAATTGATTCTCCCAGACCCTGATATCATCAACTACAAAGAAGCATTGATTTTTGGGCTTTTGGGCGTACTGAAAGACAGAGGAGAAATCAATAATTTAGCCTCTGTTACTGGCGCTTCTAGAAATCATTGTTCTGGTAAAATTTATTGCCCTTAAAAGAGTAGGTTTTTTTATAAGCTATACACAAATCTAAAGGTCACAAACCGAGGTTGAATAAATGTTTGTGAGGTAAATACCGAAACATTATTAGCAGAGTTTATTACCTGAGCGTCAATATCCAAAATATTGGTAGCCTTAATTTCATATTCCCAATTAGAGTCTTTGTCTTTTCTGTAGGACAATCTTGCATCCCAAGTCTGAAAGGATTGAGATTGCCCATTGGCCTGTTTTTGTGTGGTATAGGCGTAATTGGTTCTAAAAGTAAGCTTCTTCCAAATGTAAGCATCAAAATCAACAGAAGGTGAATTCCTAGTGAATGTGGTTTCACGACTCCCTTGGTTATTATTGGTAATGCTATATGCATAACTTAAACTTATGTTTGGAGCAACCCGAAAATTAGTCCTTAGGGCAGGTGTATAAGTTTGAGTAAACCCTTCGTTCAAGGATTGCTGACCTTGGATAAACTGGTTAATTTTGGTATAGTTATAATTAGTATTAAGAGTTGCTCTTATTTTACCAAAAGTCTTTTGTATCCTACCAAAAGCACTAAAAGTTTCATCTGCAAAATTTGAGTTGAAAAAGGTACTCGTCCTTATAATACTTTCAAAATTAGTAAGGCTTCGAATTTGATCAATATTATTGGAGTAGGCTAAACGCGCAAATACATTGGTGTAGTTGAATAAATTAAAACTACTGTAGAGTAAACTCAGATTATGTGAAAGTGCATTCTGTAGGTCTGGCTCACCAAACTGTATGCTGTTAAAACTATTCAAAACAATTCCTTCTGCCAGTCGGGTGACATCTGTAAACTGATTTCGCATTTCATACCTGAATGTTAAGGATTCGCTTTTTTTAAACTGGACACGGGTCTCAAAATCTGGTAGAAGACGAAAAAAGTTATCTTCATAAGTTTCACCAAACTGGATATTTTTATTCCCATAGGCATGGAGTGAAAAACCTGGAGTAATAGTAAATTTTCCTGTTTTAAGTCTATAATGTGCTCCTAAATAGATGTCACTAAAATTATATATAACGTCATTTTCGGCTAAACCATTATTGAAATTAGGAGTAGGTGCCAATGGCTCTCCATCTTCTAAAAACTGAAATAGATTAGAATCAAATTTCTGCTGACTTATAATCGTGCCTAAGGTTAGGTTAAGATTACTTACTGAATTTAGAATATTGTAATAGTCTAATTTAGCATCAATTTGGTTAGATTTAATACGCCTGTTTTGACCAATATCATAATTATCCATTGTATTATCGAGCCCCAAGGCATTGGCTGTATTATCAAAGGCATCTGTATCTGCATCAGGATCATTGTCTAGTCTAGCATTGTAAAACGGATCTTCATCTTTGATAACATGCTGTGCTTCAAAAGCGAATATGTTATCTGCATTTAAGGTGTAGTAATAGTTTAAACTTTGATTTATACTGAAAGGCTTCACCTCCTCAACTTGTTGAGTATTCCCAATAACTGAAGAAAAAGCGTTTTGATTCTGTCTATCGTTAGAAATACGACCTAGAACATCATAGTCCAATTGATTGTTCACGTTGGGTTGATAGGAAGCACTTAATTTGACTAAACCTTGGTCTGAACGCTCAATATTTGATCTATCTGTGTCTTCATCAGGGATGCCTAACTCAGGGTTTGTATATTGTACAGAACTGGTTTCTCTTGAAAGAATTTGAGATGAATTCAAAATCACAAAACCGCTTAGGTCTAAAGATGCTTGAGGAGAATAACTAAAGTTTGCTGTAGCTAGCTGATTTTCTATTTCTATAGCATTGTTTTGACTGGTTAAGAACCCCAAACCGTTGTCACCAAGATTTATGTCGGTCCCACTGCTCTGGCTTGGTGATCTAAATCCTCCACCAAAACCTCTTATATCCCTTCGGGTAAGTGCCAGTTCTCCAATATTATTAAGGTCACCGATAAAATTGATGGTATATTCTGGACTGTAGTAGAATAATTTGGGCTGAAGTAAATAAAGCCCACCGTCTGGTGAAGCACCTCCACCTAAAGTAACATCCCCAAACCAAAAGTTTTCCTTACCTTCTTTTAGCTTGATATTCATTGCTACATTATCTTGGTTATTTCTCACTCCACTCAATTGGTTGACTTCAGAATAGTTTCTTAATACTTGTATTTTATCTACAGCGTTAGATGGAATATTTTTAGTGCCTAATTTGGTATCGCCATCAAAAAAGTCTTTCCCATTAACCATCAATTTGTTGACCACTTTACCTTCCACTTCAATTTGACCATCTTCATTGATCTCTACTCCTGGCAAATTTTTAATAATATCCTCTAACTTTCTTTCAGAACCGTTCTTAAATGAATCTGCATCATAAATTAGGGTATCTCCTTGTACTTTAACTGGAATTTTGTAATTCAACGTGACTTCATCAAGTGAATTCTCCAGTCTAAGACTGTAGTTTTTGGTAATATCTTTATCCTCTGTAGATAAACTATCTTTAAGAGTTTCCATACCCACATAACTTACTTGGATGTTATAAGTTTGATATTTTTGTAGCTTGAGTTTAAATTCACCTTCAGTATTTGTAATACCATAAGATTCTAAAGCGAGAGTTTCTTTGTTTATAGCAACTACATTTGCTAATTCTAAAGGTGTTTTCAGGCTATCTACAACCTTCCCTTCAAATTTAAGCTGTCCATAGGACAAACTTACTCCACATAAGAAGAGGATACAGAAGATTCTTTGCATGTTTAATATTTAAAAAAAGGGAAGTGAAACGAAAGATTTTATCCTCTTGGTCGACCTCGGTTATTTCTCATTTCTGTCATCTTTTTGATGATCGTTTCCTTGTAATCAATTTTGGTGATTTTTTTGCCTTTATCAGGTGCTTCAATTTCAATTTTTTCGTCAGGATTAAGTTGTAATTCTGAACAAAGCATAACAGTATCACCATAACTCACCTCCAATATCAAACCAGGGAGTCCCCAGTATTCTGCAGGACCATGACTTACAGGGATTTGTGGAGTATACCATGCTTCTATAAGGGTCATTTCTATTTCTTCATTCTCACCTTCACTAGCTTCTGCTTGACGAAGTTCATTCCATGAAAAATTATACCATTCTAAATTATCTTTAGGAACAGATGCAACAGCCTTAAAGCAAGTGTACTTCCCTATTTGTTTGGTTTCATTACCTAATTGCCAATTGATAGGTTCTAGTTTATCAACTACCAAGAATTTTTACCATAAAATTCTTGGCTTTGCACTAGCTGGTTATCTTTAACGTTTTTATACTGCTTACCTCTCGAAAAATTTTTCCCCCAAGTATCCGTTGCTCCAGATATAGCGTCTAACTTTTCCTCTTCTTCAAAAACGGAAGCTTCTTTATTGAATTCTAAAACAAAAGTCTTGTTCAATCTGTTTTTTAAACGGTCTTTTATTTGCTTTTTTTGAGCTTCACTCATTCGGGCTCCCCAATTACCTAAATCCATTTTTGATTTTGCAATATAAATGGCTTTGCCTTGGAATTCATTCGAAACAGGCTTAAATGAAAATAAAGTAATAAAAATTGTAGCTATAAGAAGAGTAGACGTTAATTTGAAAACAGAAATCATTATAAATTGTTTTAAATTGTTTAACAAGAATAAACTAATGTTAAACAAGTCTGTTTGATTTACCAAAACATTAACAGCGCATAACTAATTTCAACTATTAGTATATTGACTATTTGGAAATCAACGTTTTGTATACTTTGACTGATGCTTTTTAAGATCACTCTTCTGGAAAAAATTTTTTGACTTAATAGATTTTTTAGAATTATTGAAGCTTAAATTAATAGTGCCTTAGTGAATCTTTATATTTGCGCCCAAATCAACAAAAGGTAGAGATTTCTTATGAAAGAACTTTTAAATAAATACGAAGATAAGGCCCCTGAAATAGTGTTTCACTGGAGAGATTCTGAAACGGAAGCTGAAGGCTGGACGGTCATCAACTCTCTAAGAGGCGGTGCTGCTGGTGGCGGTACACGAATGCGGGAAGGACTCAACGAAAACGAGGTCTTGTCTTTGGCTAAAACCATGGAAATCAAATTCACAGTTTCCGGGCCAGACATTGGCGGAGCAAAATCTGGCATTAACTTCAACCCTGAAGATCCTAGGAAACAAGCGGTTTTGGAACGCTGGTATAAAGCGGTTTCACCTTTGCTGAAAAGTTATTACGGCACTGGAGGCGACTTGAATGTCGACGAAATTAACGAGGTGATTCCCATTACAGAAAGCTGCGGCGTCTGGCATCCGCAGGAAGGCGTCTTCAACGGGCATTCCCAACCAACGGAAGCCGACAAAATCAATAGAATTGGGCAATTGCGTCAAGGAGTTATTAAAGTGATAGAAAACACAGATTATACGCCTGACGTTTTGAGAAAATATACAGTTGCCGATATGTGTACGGGCTTTGGAGTAGCAGAATCTTCAAGACATTTTTACAACATTTACGGAGGAGATGTGAATGGTAAAAAAGCCATCATCCAGGGATTTGGAAACGTTGGTTCTGCTGCCGCTTTTTATTTAGCAAAAATGGGGGTCAAAATCATAGGAATTCTGGATAGAGATGGCGGACTCATTAACGAAGAGGGGTATACGTTTGAAGAAATAAAAGATCTGTTTTTGGCTAAAGATGGAAACACTTTACAAAGTCCAGATTTGATTCCTTTTGAAGAAGCCAATGAGAGATTCTGGTCGCTCGGTGCAGAAATTTTTGCGCCTTGTGCCGCTTCGCGATTGATACAAAAAGATCAAATTGATAATTTGGTAGAGCATGGTCTGGAAATGATATCCTGCGGGGCTAATGTGCCTTTTGCAGATAAGGAAATTTTCTTTGGACCTATTATGGAATATGCCGACCAAAAGGCGAGTGTCATTCCAGACTTTATTGCCAACTGCGGGATGGCAAGGGTCTTTGCCTACTTTATGGAGCGTAAGGTTTTAATGACCGATGAAGCAATTTTCAATGATATTTCTGTGACTATTAAAAATGCAATTCAACAGACCTTTGAAAACAATAATGACAAAAAACACATCAGTAAAGTCGCTTTTGAAATCGCACTAAAACAATTGGTCTAAAGCTGAAATACTTATCTAGTGATAAAATTAATTGTTTACTTTAGCGTTACTTATACCATATAATACCCTATAACCCATGTTTATACCTTTTGCTCAAGAAACCCCTGACGTTGCTGAGGAAGTCGTTGAAGAAAAAACCTTATCCATCATCGATTTAATGTTTAGTGGTGGTCCGGGAGGAACCATTATCATACTGATTTTGGCGGTGCTTTTATTTTTTGCGATTTACATCTATTTTGAACGCATATTTGCCATAAAAGCGGCTTCCAAGACCGATAAGAATTTTATGAATCAGATTAAAGACAGCGTGACTTCTGGCAATATAGAATCGGCAAAAATTCGCTGTGCCCAGGAAAATTCTCCTGTCGCCAGGCTTACTGAAAAAGGAATTTCAAGAATTGGTTCTCCGCTGGAAGACATCAATAGAGCCATCGAAAATGCCGGTCGTCTTGAAGTTTACAAATTGGAGAAAAACGTGAGTGTGCTGGCCACCATCGCCGGTGCAGCACCAATGATCGGTTTCCTGGGAACAGTGATAGGAATGGTTATCGCCTTCCATGAATTGGCAACTAGTAGCGGGCAAGCCGAAATGGGATCTCTCGCAGAAGGCATTTATACAGCTATGACCACTACCGTTGCAGGACTTATCGTGGGCATTATCGCTTACATTGGCTATAACCATGTTGTGGTAAGAACAGATAAAGTGGTTCACCAGATGGAAGCCACCGCTGTTGATTTCTTAGACTTATTAAATGAACCTAGCTAGTTATGAATCTACGAGGTAGAAATAAAGTAAGTGCCACTTTCAGCATGTCTTCCATGACAGACATTGTTTTTCTGTTGCTTATCTTCTTCATGTTGACGTCTCCAGTAATAACACCAGAAGCATTGGATTTGATTTTGCCAAAAGCTAAAGGAAAAACTACTTCTACTCAAAATGTTGCGGTAAGTATTACTAAAGATTTGGAGTTTTACGTGAATGAAGAAAAAGTAAATTCCAACAGAATTGAAAGCACTTTGAAATCGAAACTCAGAGGAATTGAAGAACCTACTATTATTCTGAGAGCTGCAGAAGGTGTGCCTATTGAAAAGGCTGTGAGAATAATGGACATAGCCAATAGAAATAAATATAAAATTGTTTTGGCCGTCAAACCCAACTAGAGCGTGAGTCTATTTAAAACAAAACACGAGAAAAAGTCATTTCTGATCACTTCGGGAATTTATATCCTGTTTATATTATTGATGTTTTTCTTTGGATTGAAGTACCTGGATCCTCCAGAAGAACGTGGTATCGCTATTAATTTTGGAACTACAGAGGTTGGTTCCGGAGATGTTCAGCCCGATGCGCCTATAAAAACTTCACCTCAACCCAGAAGTACACCTCCACCACAGGAAGTTGAAGAAACCAGTACTGCAGAGAACATCCAAGAGGATGTGGTTACACAGGAAACCGAGGAAGCACCAGTTATTGAAGAAAAAAAAGAAGTCGTAAAAAAACAAAAAAAACAACCTGAGAAACCCAAAGAAGAAGTAAAAGAAAAAATAGAGGAAACTCAACCTGAACCTGCTCCAGAACCAGAGCCAGAACCTGTAAAAGAACAAAAACCAGAAAAATCGGTAACCGATGCTATGGAAAGCCTGATGAATGGCCCGGAGAACACTGGTGAGACTGAAGGAGGCGAGGGTAATGACAATCAGGCTGGAGATAAAGGAGATCCCAATGGTGATCCCAATGCAAAAAATTACTATGGTACTGGAAAAGGACTTGACGGCGATGGAAATTATAGACTTGGAGGCAGAAAAGCCCTATCCAAAAAGACATTTGTCCAGGAATGCGATGAATCCGGAGAAGTAGTCGTTCGGATTGAAGTCAATAGAAATGGGGACGTCGTAAAAGCAACACCAGGAGCGAAAGGGACAACCAACTCAAGTGCTTGTCTAATGGATCCGGCTAAACGTGCAGCTTTAGCCACCCAATTCAATAGTGATTCTAAAGCCCCCTCTACTCAAATCGGATTTATAACTTACGTTTTCAAATTATCTGAATAACAAATGACATATACTGAAACGCTCCACTGGATGTTTGATCAACTTCCAATGTACCAGCGACAAGGTCAAGTTGCCTTCAAAAAGGATTTGACAAATACTTTAGCTTTAATGAAGCAACTGAAGAATCCTCAGCATAATTTCAAAAGCATTCATGTAGGAGGCACCAATGGCAAAGGCTCCGTAAGTCATATGCTAGCTTCGGTTTTGCAAACGGCAGGTTACAAAGTAGGCTTATATACATCTCCCCACCTGAAAGATTTTCGCGAACGCATCAGAATAAATGGCGTTACCATCCCAAAAACTGATGTAATTGACTTTATAGATGCACACAAAGATTTTCTGGAAACTCAAAAGTTATCGTTTTTTGAAATGACTGTAGGCATGGCTTTTCAATACTTTGCAAAAGAAGAAGTGGACATCGCTATCATTGAAGTTGGATTAGGCGGCAGGCTGGATTCTACAAATATTATTACACCGATTCTTTCTGTTATCACTAATATCGGACTAGACCATACAGCTATCCTTGGTAACACTCTGGAAGAAATAGCTGGAGAAAAAGCAGGCATTATCAAAAAGAAGGTGCCGGTAGTCATAGGTGAAACCACAGCAGACACAAAACGTGTATTCAAATCGAAAGCAAAAAAAGAGACTTCTCCATTATATTTTGCTGAAGATATGGATGATACCCTGCTTAAAACAGATCTTGGAGGTCACTACCAGAAGTCTAACCTCAAAACCTGCGTAAAAAGTCTTGAAGTTTTACAAACTTTGGGGAACTGGAAGATTACTAAAACAGCCATTAAAAAAGGACTTGCCGAGGTAAAAGCAAGGACCCAGTTAAGAGGCCGTTGGGAAGTGCTGGAATATAAACCAAAAACAATAGCTGATACTGCACACAACAAGGAAGGTTTAGCTTTGGTGATGAAACAGGTGCAGGAAGAAAAGTATGAAGAGTTGCATATGGTTTTAGGTTTCGTCAATGATAAAGACCTAGATAGCATTTTACCATTGTTTCCAAAATCAGCAAAATATTATTTTTCTAAACCCAATGTACCACGAGGCATGGAAGCAACGGACTTGTATTACAAGGCTAAAGATTATTCACTTTACGGCAAAGCCTTTACAACTGTTGAAAATGCATTGAAAGCAGCACAATGTGAAGCAAAACAGAATGATCTGATTTATATTGGAGGCAGTACATTTACGGTTGCAGAAATTTTATAAAAAACAAAAAAATTAGTTTGAGAACTCAAAATAAGGTTTATATTTGCAATCCCAATTTGGGGCGATTAGCTCAGCTGGTTCAGAGCACCTCGTTTACACCGAGGGGGTCGGGGGTTCGAACCCCTCATCGCCCACTAACCCTAGCTAAAGTTAGGGTTTTTTTATTTTAAAGCCGGGTCATTAACTCAGTTGGTTTAGAGTGTCACGTCGACAACGTGGAAGTCATTGGTTCGAATCCAATATGACCCACATCAAGCAGAAATCCAACGCCGAAAGGTGTTGGATTTTTTTGTTTTTCAAAATCTTAAGCTTACTTAAAGGCTGATGAAAAATAAAAAACAAGAATGTGTCCTAGTACATTTAGATTTCTTTCTTCAGGGGCGGACTTCAACTTTCGATCAACGAAAGCTAATCCGATACACTTCGTAATTTCAAACCACACCTACATCTTAAAATTATTTTACAATCGTTTTACAAAAAAATACTATAATAAAATAAAAACAAGCAATTTATTTATGTTTTATTTAGGAATAATTATAACTCTATATTCATTTTTAATGCTCAGTAATTTTAATAAAAATCAATAAGAGTCTACCTTTCAGTGTATTAACAATTTGTTGATAACTTTTTAAAGCTTGTTTTCTGTTGAATCGCTATAAAAAACAAGTGTTAAATCCTAATTTTATCTTAAGTACAAAACATAGGGGGGTTATGAAATCATCGATTAGATCTCCTGAAGATTTTATTTAAACAAACGCTTTTTATCTAAAAATTTAAATCAAAAACATTAAAATCATGAAAAATTTATTAAAACCTTTCAGTTTACTTTTTGCTTGTATTGCAATGCTTTTTATGTATTCCTGTCAAGATG
>Ga0306865_1000400_pt1 | contig 18115 bp, 11 predicted proteins | sample AntRauTorckE5431_FD_190441 | JGI IMG/M metagenome (GOLD analysis project Ga0306865, IMG submission 190441) | Saline lake microbial communities from Rauer Islands, Antarctica - Metagenome Torckler E5 #431 (v2) (version 2) | ecosystem: Environmental > Aquatic > Non-marine Saline and Alkaline >... | reverse complement strand
CGCAGCAGTTTTACTTGCATAGCCAGGGGCAGATCCGCAACTTCATCCAGAAAAAGTGTGCCGCCATTGGCGGATCGAAAAAGGCCGTCCTTGTTGTCGGTAGCGCCGGTAAAGCTGCCTTTCTTGTGTCCGAAAAACTCGCTTTCCATCAATTCAGACGGTATGGCACCGCAGTTGACGGCTACAAAGGGCCCCTCCCGCCTGGGGCCCTGAAGATGGATCATCCGTGCGACCAGCTCTTTACCGCTGCCGGATTCACCGCTGATAAACACCGGGGCCTGGCTACGGGCGAGTTTTCGCACCTGATTGCGCAATCTCTTGATTTCCGGTGAGTTGCCGAGCAGCAGGCCAGGCTCGTCTTCGGCGGAATCCGGGTCGAGTGCGGGCTCCGAAAGCTTGAGCGCACTGTTGACCAGCTCCCGCAGGCGAGGCAATTCCACAGGCTTTGAGACGAAATCAAAAGCGCCTGCTTTGAGCGACTCAATAGCGGTTTCCATGTTGCCGTAGGCGGTAATAACGGCCACAGGCGTGGCGGGCGTGTGTTGCTGAATCCACTGCACCAGCTCAATGCCGTTGCCGTCCGGCAGGTTCATGTCGGTCAGGCAGAGTTGGGGGGCGTGCTCTTTCAGCAGAGCTTTAGCCGTGCCGACGTCCGGGGCGGTCAGGGTCTGGATGCCCATTCGGCTGAGGGTGATCTCCAGAAGGTCGCGGATATCAGGTTCGTCGTCGACAATCAGGGCTGTGTGTGTGGTCATTAGCGTTGACAAGGCTCCATGTCGTGGTCGGGCATTGACGCTTTCAGGGTCCGGCGCATCAGATCATTCGCCCGTGGTGGGCAAATGTAATGCGGAAACAGCAGCCAGGTTTTTTATTATCCACCAGGGACAGGTGGGCCTGATTAGACTCGCACAGTTCCCTGGCCAGATAAAGACCCAGCCCGGTGCCGCTTTTGTCCGTGGTGAAAAAAGGTTCAAAAATGGAGGCGCTGTTCTCCGGGGCGATGCCGATTCCGAAATCACGAACATCAATATAGGTGCGTTCGCCGTCCGCGGTTGCTCCGGCGTGCAATTCGATAGTGCGCTGTCCGGTATGCTCCAGGCTATAACGCAACCCGTTATCGCAAAGGTTGACCAGCACCTGCTCTAATTGGCTTGAGTCGAAGCGCGCTTGGGGAAGCTTCGCCGCAATTTTCAGATTGATCGCCGGGGGGGTGCCGGGCTCTCCGTCCAGGGATTGCAGGTAGTCATCCCGGAACGCCTGCAGCCAATCATCAATTTGCACCAGATCGCTGCTGGCTTCCCGCCGGCGCGACAGGTCGAGCACGTTTTCGATGATACCGTTTACCCGTCGGGAGTGGCGCTGAATGATGTCCAGCATTTTCCGGTCTCCATCATCCAGATGCTCGGACTCGCGCATCAACTGTGAGGCATGGCTGATCGCCCCGAGCGGGTTTCGGATTTCGTGCGCAATGCCGGCTGTAAGTCGCCCCAGAGACGCCAGTTTCATTTGCTGGGCCTGCTGAGTGACTTTGCTCAGGTCATCAATGAACACCAGGATCTGGTCACCCCTTTTCTGATCGAGTTGGGTGAAGTTGGCCTGCACCATGGGTGAGGTCGGCATTGCCTGAAATGGCTCGGTGCGCTCTCCCGGGTTCTTTAGCCAGCTCTCAAGGCCCCGGCGCAGTGGTGTGGGCAAGGTTCTGCCACGGTTTGACGAGTTACCTCCGCCGGGGACAGAGCCGAACAGAAGCTCTTCCGCAGCCGCATTGGCAAGTCGGATAGCGCCGTAACGATCGAGCACCAGAATGCCGGTCCGCATACGCTGGATGATCTGCCGGTTGATCTGCTCCAGTTCAGCAATACTCTGGGCCCGGGAACTTGCCAGTGCCTCGCTTCTGACCATGCGCCGCGAGATGTATTGCAGGATGAAGGCGGCGGCAAAATACAGAATACCCAGCGACCCGGCCCTGACAATCTCGTCAGCCGATGCCAGAGACGAAAGCACAGACCAGGTCGCTATGCCAAGGGAGCAGATGGCGGCCAGCGCGGCGTAAAAGGTACCTATTCGGCTGGGCGCAAGAATATTGCCCGCAGCCACGGTCACTATGACCAGATTCGCCAGCCCGTTGGTCATGCCGCTACTGGTCAGCAGAAGCCCGTGCAATATCAGGAGATCTATCAGAATGGACACAACGATGTGTTGATTGCGGGGCTGGAATCCGGCCAGAAGAATCAGGGCGATAAAGAGGTTGATCGCCAGGTAGGTAAAAATTCCCGCGTGATAGTATTCACTCGCCCGCAGGCTGGTGTCGAATTCCGTGGGCGCAATGAATAACAGGGAAACCAGTAACAGGCTCAGAACCACCCGGTAATGGTTATAAATCCGGAACAGTCTCGCTCGCTGGCGGCTTGACGGCGCTTCCGCGGCAAAATCGGTTGTTTTAAGCGGGGTGTTTTTCATGATCCTTCGTATCCCGGGAGAATTCTTGGGCGCTGAATGGTTATAATAGCCTTTTAACGGCAATGAGTTACAGGAGCGGTGGTCTATGTCTGCGCAATCCGGTCAATCGCCTGCACAAATCAGGGTGGTGATGGCACAGCTCGATTTTCTTGTGGGCGATATCCCGGGTAATACCCGTAAAGTGATTGACGCAGTGCATCGCGCCGGCAATGAGTTATCAGCGGACATTGTTGTATTTCCTGAGTTGTGTCTGACCGGCTATCCGCCAGAGGATCTGTTGCTGCGTCCCAGCATGGACCTGCGAATTACTGAGGCGCTGGAAACACTCGAGGCTGAACCCTTTGGGCCGGCGGTTGTCGTGGGCGCACCCATCCGGCAGGGGGGCTTGCTGTACAACGCCGCTCTGGTTATTGATGAGGGTCGAATTACAGGCCGTTACTTCAAACGTTTTCCGCCCAACTATCAGGTGTTCGATGAAAAACGGTATTTTTCAGGTGGCCAAGATGTGCTGGTTCAGACGATCCGCGGTGTGCCCGTCGGTTTGACCGTTTGCGAGGACATCTGGAGTGACGGTCCCGTTGAGGAAGCCGCCGCACAGGGCGCGAAGCTGATACTCAACCTCAATGCCTCGCCCTATGACATTGGCAAGCAGGCCCGTCGCAAAGCGCTTCTTGAGCGAAAATCCGGTGGTAACCGCGTCACCATTGCCTATGTCAATCTGGTGGGGGGCCAGGACGAACTGGTGTTTGATGGCGGTTCCATGGCCTTCGACCACTCCGGGGTACTCTGCGCAGAGGCCCCGCAGTTCAGCGAGGGCCTGTTCCCGGTTGATCTGATCTGTGAACACCATTGTCAGCCTGTTGCCCAGCCTGCGGTGCCGGAGCCGTCGATGGAGGAAAACGTCTATCACGCCCTGGTTCTGGGTGTGCGTGACTATGTGAACAAGAATGGCTTTAAATCTGTGGTTTTAGGCCTGTCCGGGGGCATCGATTCTGCTGTCACTCTTGCGGTGGCCGTAGACGCGCTGGGCGCAGACCGGGTTCGGGCGGTAATGATGCCTTTCCGTTATACCTCTGGCATGAGCATCGAGGACGCGGAACTGCAGGCTCGGGCCATGGGGGTCCAGTACGATGTGTTTTCCATCGAGCCCATGTACGACGCGTTTATGGAAACGCTTGCCGTGCCCTTTGAAGGCACCAGGCCAGACACCACCGAAGAAAATTTGCAGGCGAGACTCAGGGCTGTGTTGCTTATGTCGCTGTCGAATAAATTCGGGGCACTGGTGCTCACCACCGGTAACAAAAGTGAGATGGCGGTTGGCTATTCCACGCTCTATGGCGATATGGCCGGCGGTTTCGACGTGTTGAAAGATGTGCCGAAAACCCTGGTGTTCAAACTGGCGTGGTATCGCAACCGGGTCTCGTCCGTTATTCCCGAGCGGGTGATTACTCGCCCGCCGTCTGCGGAATTGGCGCCGGATCAGAAAGACGAAGACAGCCTTCCGGGCTACGACGTTCTCGATCAGATACTGAATCTTTACGTGGAGCGGGACCTGAGTGCGGATGCAATCGTTGCCCAGGGGTTCAGCCGTGAGGACGTAGACCGGGTGGTTCGCCTTGTGGACGTCAATGAATACAAGCGGCGGCAGGCCCCGATCGGTGTCCGTATCACTGAAAGGGGCTTTGGCAAAGATCGTCGCTATCCGATCACCAACGGGTGGAAAAGCGGATCATAGGCGACAAATCAGGCGCTACTCGTCGCCCATCAGACCAAACGTGATCACGCTCGCCAGAGAACGGTCTTCGCGCTGGAGAACGTCGGATTCGAACTCACCACTCTGATTAAACGCGTCGCTTTCCGGGAAATTCTGTTTCAGGGTGGCAATCGCGTCTGACGCCCCTTTTTTCAGATCCAGAAAACGGAAGGTTTCCGCCAGAATGATCAGCCCTTCCTCAACCGGAGGGCTGGAAGGGAAGTTTTCAACCAGGTAGCGGGCCCGCGCATTGGCGGCCACAAAGGCTTCGCGGCTGATGTAGTATTGCGCGGCCATAAGCTCCAGATGAGCAAGACGGTTGCGGACGGCAATCATTCTTTGCCGGGCGTCAGGGGCGAACCGGCTTGAAGGATATCGGTCCAACAGGGTCGAAAAGTCCTGGAAGGCCTGACGCTGTTCGCCCGGGTCGCGCGCTTCAATCTCGATGGGCAGATAGCGTGCTCCCAGTCCGATATCCAGATTGTAAGAAGCCAGTCCCCGCATATAAAGTGCGTAATCGGCGTGTTCGCTCTGGGGGTTCAGGCGCAGAAACCGATCCGCTGCTGCACGCGCGCCCTCGAGATCGAGATTCTGGTAGCGGGCATAGATCAGGTCCAGCTGGGCTTGTTCCGCATAGCGCCCGAAGGGATAGTAGGTTTCCAGCGCGTCCAGGTTGGTTTCGGCTTCATTAAAGTTGCCGGCGTTCAGGGCGCTTCGAGCGTTCTCATAATAGATTTCTTCCGCGAGCACTTCCTCCTGCCCCTTGTTGGAGGCACAGGCGCTGATCAACAGGGCGGTAGTTAAAAGCAAGACTAATCGAGCAACTGATCTCATGCCGGAATCCCGTATAATGGCAAAACTGAAACGTGGGTTCATTGTAACGGGGATCCTCCGCATTGTGCAGTGGCAGGTCCGCCGGATTCTGTCTTTTTGACTCAAACCTAACTTTTAAATGGCCCTGGGGGCTTAATGTCATCTGAATCACGTATCACAGCCAGCTTTTCGGTGCCGCCCGGGCTCAGCGACCGAAGGCTCGATCAGGCCGCTGCGGACCTTATGCCCGAACATTCCCGCTCCAGGCTTCAGGGCTGGATTAAATCAGGGGCGCTCACGGTAAACGGGGAAGCCCGCAAGCCCCGTGACAAAGTGATGATGGGGGACGCTCTGGCGCTGGACGCTGAACCGGAGGCGCAGGTCAGTTGGGAGCCAGAGGCGATCAACCTGGACGTTGTGTTTGAAGACGAGCATCTGCTGATTATCAACAAGCCCGCCGGCCTGGTGGTGCATCCCGCGGCTGGTCACGCCGACGGTACGCTGGTTAACGCATTGCTGAACTACGCGCCAGAAGTGGAAAATCTGCCGCGGGCAGGCATTGTCCACCGGCTGGATAAAGACACGTCGGGTGTCATGGTGGTGGCGCGCAGCCTGATTGCGCACACCTCACTGGTGGATCAGTTACAGACCCGGACCATGGGCCGGGAATACGAGGCGGTGATCGTCGGCACGATCACGGGCGGCGCAACGGTGGATGCGCCGATCAGTCGTCATCCTCAAGAGCGAAAGAAAATGGCGGTTGTGCCTGGTGGCAAGCCGGCGGTGACCCATTATCGGCTGGCGGAGCGATTTGCTGCCCATACTCACATTCGGTGTAAGCTTGAAAGCGGGCGTACTCATCAGATCCGCGTCCACATGGCGCACGTCAGGCACCCGCTGATCGGCGATCCGCTGTACGGTGGGCGCCTCAGATTGCCCAAGGGCACAACGGACGAGCTCCGGGTTGCGCTGGCTGCTTTTCAGCGCCAGGCATTGCACGCCCGCAAGTTGACCCTGGAGCACCCGAAAACCGGAGAAACATTGAGCTGGGAGGTGCCCATGCCGGAGGATATGGTGGTGCTGTTGGCCGCACTGCGAAAGCATTACGGTGAACTCATTAACCATGATGTCTGAGCCGGAACTTATTATTCCCGATTGGCCTGCTCCGGCACGGGTACGGGCGATTTCAACGACCCGTGTGGGCGGGTACAGCGCGGCGCCCTGGGATAGCTTCAATCTGGGCGGGCACGTCAACGACGATCCCGAGCGGGTTGAGCAGAACCGTGGAAAACTGGCCAGTTTGGTGGGTCTTCCACGTGCGAGCCTCTGTTTTATGAGGCAGGTACACGGTACAGATATCGAGACATTGCCCGCAGTGACTGACGCCGAAGCTGATGGCTGTGTTACGTCCCAAGCCCTTACTCCCTGTGTCATCATGACGGCTGACTGTCTGCCTGTGCTGTTCTGCAATCGTGCGGGAACCAGGGTTGCGGCGGCTCATGCAGGATGGCGAGGGCTTTGTCACGGGGTACTTGAACAGACGATTGCCCAGTTTGACGCTCCTGATGATGTGCTGGCCTGGCTTGGCCCGGCCATTGGCCCTCAGTGGTTTGAAGTGGGCGCCGAAGTCCGTCGGGCCTTCCTGGAAAAAGATCCGCAAGCCCATAAGGCATTCTTGCCCGGCCGGGTGGCAGGTCGTTTCATGGGGGATCTATATCAACTTGCACGACAGCGTTTGAGCGCTGCAGGCGTTTCGGCGGTCTACGGTGGCCACTGGTGCACCTATTCTGAATCTGACCGGTTTTTTTCCTTTCGTCGCGACGGTGTCACCGGCCGCATGGCGAGCCTCGTTTTTATCGAGTGACAGGTACGCATCATTTCCGTCAAATTTCTGACACTTTTTCTTAAGACCGCTTGAAGTCCCCCCAATCGCCCTTACATTGACGTTAGACAATGAACAAATGTGTGTGGGCGAGACAATGCCTCAAGCGCACAGGGACTGAGGGAATCCGCATCATGAGAATCGACAAACTCACCAGCAAATTGCAGACGGCTCTGGCTGACGCCCAGTCTATTGCCGTTGGCAAAGACCATAATTTCATTGAGCCGGTACATCTGCTGTTGGCTCTGATGGATCAGAAAAGCAGTTCGATCAAGCCACTTTTAAAGCAGGCCGGTGCGGAGCCCGGGCGAGTTCGCCAAGCCGTCGCGCGGGAAATTGAAAATCTGCCGGAAGTGAAGGGCGTCGCAGGCGATGTGTCGATGTCGAATGATATGGGGCGCCTGTTCAATATGGCCGATCGATTGGCGCAGAAGCGCGGTGATCAATATGTCTCCAGTGAGCTTATGTTGCTCGCGGCCCTCGAAGATCGCGGAACCCTTGGTCGGGTTTTGAGGGAGCAGGGCGTGGACAAGGCCGCCCTGGAAAAGGCCATTGAGGAGATTCGTGGCGGCGAAGCCGTAAACGATGCCTCCGCCGAAGAAAATCGTCAGGCTCTGGATAAATACACCATCGATCTGACAGAGCGTGCGGAGGCCGGCAAGCTCGACCCCGTGATTGGCCGCGACGATGAAATTCGACGGACGATTCAAGTGCTCCAGCGCCGGCGCAAGAATAACCCGGTGCTGATTGGCGAGCCTGGTGTGGGCAAGACGGCCATTGTAGAGGGCCTGGCCCAGCGCATCGTCAACGGTGAAGTGCCGGAGGGGCTGAAGAACAAACGGGTGCTGTCACTGGATATGGGCTCGCTGATCGCCGGTGCCAAGTTCCGGGGTGACTTTGAGGAGCGACTGAAGTCGGTTTTGAGCGAGTTGGCCAAGCAGGAAGGTCAGATCATTCTGTTCATCGATGAGATCCACACTGTGGTTGGCGCAGGCAAAGCCGAGGGCTCCATGGATGCCGGCAACATGCTCAAACCTGCGCTGGCTCGCGGCGAGCTTCACTGCGTTGGTGCAACGACTCTGGATGAGTACCGCCAGAACATTGAAAAAGACGCAGCGCTGGAGCGCCGGTTCCAGAAAGTGTTGGTGAGTGAGCCCAACGAGGAAGATACGATTGCCATCCTGCGTGGTCTTAAAGAACGCTACGAAGTTCACCATGGCGTCGAAGTGACCGACGGCGCCATTATTGCGGCCGCCAAGTTGTCCCACCGGTATATTGCGGATCGTCAGCTACCGGACAAGGCGATCGATCTGGTGGACGAGGCGGCCAGTCAGATTCGAATGGAAATGGATTCCAAGCCGGAAGCGCTGGATCGCCTTGAGCGTCGGCTGATTCAGTTGAAAATTGAGCGGGAGGCGCTCAAGAAAGAGGTTGATGCGGCCTCGAAGAAGCGGTTGTCGGAGCTGTCTGAGGTGATCACCGGTGTCGAGCGCGAGTACGCCGACCTGGAAGAGGTTTGGAATACCGAGAAAGCAGCGCTGCATGGTTCGCAGAAGATCAAAAGTCGACTGGAGCAGGCCCGGATTGATCTGGAAAATGCCCGCCGTGCCGGTGATCTGGGCAAAATGTCGGAGCTGCAATACGGCCAGATCCCCGAACTGGAGCGTCAGCTGGATATGGCGAGCCAGGCTGAAATGATGGAAATGAAGCTGCTTCGTAATCGGGTCACCGAGGAGGAGATCGCTGAAATTGTCTCCAAGTGGACTGGCATTCCAATCTCAAAAATGCTCGAGGGCGAGCGTGACAAGCTCATGCGTATGGAAGAGGCGCTGCATGATCGCGTGATCGGTCAGGACGAGGCAGTGGAAGCTGTATCCAACGCAGTTAGGCGCTCCCGGGCCGGGCTTGCCGACCCTCATCGCCCCAACGGCTCGTTCCTGTTTCTGGGGCCGACCGGTGTGGGTAAAACCGAGCTGTGTAAAGCCCTGGCGTCTTTTTTGTTCGACACCGAAGAGGCCATGGTGCGGATTGATATGTCCGAATTTATGGAGAAGCACTCGGTGGCCCGCCTGATCGGGGCGCCTCCGGGCTATGTCGGTTATGAAGAGGGCGGCTATTTGACCGAGGCCGTGCGCCGACGCCCGTATTCCGTTCTGCTGTTGGATGAAGTTGAGAAAGCCCATCCGGATGTTTTCAATATTTTGCTGCAGGTCCTGGAAGATGGGCGGTTAACGGACGGGCAAGGCCGCACGGTGGATTTCAGAAATACCGTGATCGTTATGACGTCAAATCTGGGGTCGGATATCATCCAGCAAAAAGCGGGTGAGGAAAATTATGAGTCAATGAAGTCAGCGGTTATGGAAGTAGTGGGCACTCACTTCCGGCCGGAGTTTATCAACCGCGTCGATGAAGTGGTGGTCTTTCACCCGCTGGCAAAAAGCCAGATTCAGGGGATTGCCCGGGTTCAGGTCGACATTCTTGGTAAGCGGCTGAAAGAACAGGACATGGCATTGTCGCTGGATGACGCCGCAATGGAGTTGTTGGCGGCCGTTGGCTACGATCCGGTGTATGGGGCGCGCCCGCTGAAACGGGCGATTCAGCGGATGATTGAAAATCCGCTGGCGCAGCGGTTACTTCGAGGGGACTTTGTCTCCGGTGATACGGTGATAGGCCAGGTGAAAGACGGCGCCTTGGTGTTCAGTAAAGCCTGACTACGTAATGAAGAGGCGTGCAGGGCCCGATGAGGCCCTGCCTTGCTAACGCATGGAGCCCGGATACGCTTCAGTTGCCACAGTTGGCTTCGGCAATGTCCTCAAACTGTTCGCGCTTTTCTGCGATTTCTTCATCAGTCAGGAAGCGCTCCTCACCATCTTCCTGCACTTTAATCCGGCTTCCGCTGCTTATCAGGCTAAGATTACTCGTCGCAGTCTGGCAGTTAGCCGAACGCTGTTTCTGGCGGGCTTCCTCTGCCGCAGTCATCGCCTCACTCTCGGCTGCTTCAGCTTGCTGTTCGTTAATCTGCCTGACCCGTTCCTGAGGGCTTGCCCGGTCGGAACTGGATTGTCGGCCGGTCCGGATGCTGATGGATTCGGATTGTTGGCCGATTGGCTGGCGATCGCCGAAGTGGGTGACGCCTTCTTCATCCGTCCACTTGTAAACAGACTGGGCCGAAACGAAAGCCGTAGCGATGATTAAGGATAAGGCGAGAGCGAGGATCTTTTTATTCATACCTGTACTCTTTTTATGCGTGTTGTACGTGATTATGCGTGTTGTACGTGAGGCCAATGTCAAGACGGGCCGGTCTTCAAGAGGGTCAGACTTCATTCTTTTAACGGTCATTCATTTGCTAAGCCTAAGGTTATCTTGTCATTTGTAAAGATAACTTTCGCGTGTCTGGTTCAAATCTTTGACTGTAAACCCCTGACCAGAGCATGGCAGGTCGTTAGTCCGGTAAGGCACAGAATCCGGTCACGGCTATTGACAGGGAGTTTCGCCCTGTCAAAATTACCCGTTACCTGAAGACTGGGGTCAATACGGCAGGCAATCCCGTGCAAGTAGCCCCCGTCAGCAACCACACTGAACGCCCCCGCGAGATAAATCGCGGACTGGCCGTTATGCGTCACAGAGCGCACGGCCCGTTGATTGGCCTTTCTCCGCAACCCTCAGGAGGGCGGCCGGCCAGGAGACAACCTCTTTTTACCAGTGTGGCGGAGCATCCGATCCGGCTTTCATAAGAAGTCCGGTATCTGGATAAGCAGGCACCCGGCCGGGCGCATCCCGGCTCATTCACTCGTAGAAGAGGGTAGAACATGGAGTTATTATCTGGCGCTGAAATGCTGATTCGGTCCTTGAAAGACGAAGGCATCGAATACGTATACGGTTATCCCGGCGGCGCAGCTTTGCACATTTATGACGCGCTTTTCAGACAAGACGACGTCAAACATATTCTGGTACGGCACGAGCAGGCCGCCGTGCATATGGCCGATGGTTATGCGCGGGCATCTGGCAAGCCGGGCACCGTTCTGGTTACGTCTGGCCCCGGGGCTACCAATACCATCACTGGCATCGCCACGGCGTTCATGGATTCCATCCCCATGGTCGTGCTGTGTGGGCAGGTAGCGTCAACGCTCATCGGCGAAGACGCTTTTCAGGAAACCGACATGATCGGGGTGTCTCGGCCGGTCGTGAAGCACAATCTGAGCGTTCGTCACCCGAAAGACATTGCTGAGATTATTCGAAAGGCTTACTACATTGCCTCAACGGGTCGTCCGGGGCCTGTGGTTGTTGATATTCCGAAGGATATGACCACCCCCAACGAGCGGTACGAGTACAACTTCCCGAAAAAGGTGAAACTGCGCTCCTACAACCCGGCGATCCGTGGGCATGCAGGGCAGATCAAGAAAGCGGTTGATATGTTGATGGCCGCTAAGCGGCCGATAATCTACGCCGGCGGTGGTGTGATCCTGGGTAAAGCGTCTGATCAGCTGACAGAGCTTGTCAGAATGCTTGGCTACCCAATTACCAACACCATCATGGGCATTGGTTGTTATCCGGCGTCGGACAAGCAGCATCTTGGCTGGCTTGGCATGCACGGCACTTACGAGTCGAACATGGCGATGCATCACGCCGACCTGATTCTGTGTGTTGGTGCGCGGTTTGACGACCGGGTAACCAACGCCACGGAAAAATTCTGTCCAGGCGCGCGGATTGTCCACATCGATATTGATCCGGCTTCAATCTCCAAAACCATTGATGCGGACGTGCCGATCGTTGGCCCGGTTGATGCGGTGTTGAAGGAAATGATCACGCTGGTCAAAGAAAGCCAGGAGAAGCCTGATGCCGGCGCCATTGAATCCTGGTGGAAGCAGATTGACGAGTGGCGTGCATTTCACGGCATGCGGTATGAAACCAGTGACGACACTATAAAGCCTCAGGAAGTGGTAGAAGCTCTCTGGCGTCTGACCAAAGGCGAGGCCTACGTGACGACGGATGTAGGGCAGCATCAGATGTTTGCGGCCCAATACTACAAGTTCGATCGTCCCAATCGCTGGATCAACTCCGGTGGTCTTGGAACCATGGGGTTCGGTTTGCCGGCCGCCATGGGGGTCAAGCTTAACTACCCTGACGACGAAGTACTCTGCATCACCGGAGAAGGCAGCATTCAGATGAACATTCAGGAGCTGTCGACCTGCAAGCAGTACAACCTGCCGGTAAAAATTATCAATCTCAACAATCAGGCGTTGGGAATGGTCAAGCAATGGCAGGACATGAATTACGAGTCCCGCCATGCCGAGTCTTACATGGGCTCGCTGCCGGACTTTATCAAGTTGGCAGAGGCCTATGGTCACGTCGGTGTCAGGATTGATAAAAAGGAAGAGTTGGAATCCAAGCTTAAAGAAGTTCTGGCGATGAAAGATGACCTGGTGTTCGTGGATATTTACGTCGATCGTTTTGAGCATGTGTATCCCATGCAGGTGGCTCGGGGCGCGATGAAAGATATGTGGCTCAGCAAGACGGAGAGGGTCTGATAATGCGTCGAATCATCTCTGTTCTGCTGGAAAACGAGCCCGGTGCATTGTCGCGGGTTGTGGGCCTGTTTTCACAGCGCAACTACAACATCGAAACCCTGACGGTTGCGCCGACCGAGGACGAGACCCTGTCGAGGCTCACGGTGACAACCAGCGGTTCTGACAAGGTCATTGAGCAGATTACCAAGCAGCTCAATAAACTGATTGAAGTCGTGAAGCTGGTGGACCTTACGGAAGGTGCACACGTTGAACGGGAACTGATGTTGGTGAAGCTCAAGGCCACAGGTTCCCAGCGCGCCGAAATCAAGCGCACCGTTGATATTTTTCGCGGCCAGATTGTTGACGTAACCAGTTCCGTTTACACGGTTCAGCTGGCTGGTGACAGCGAAAAGCTCGATGGCTTCATTCAGGCGATCGGCACCTCCGGCGTACTGGAAGTCGTGCGTTCAGGGGTGTCTGGTATTGCCCGCGGCGAAAAAGTACTGAGCCTTTAACAGGCGCCACCAATATTTTGTACAATCGCGGCCCATTGAAGGTCCAAACAAAACACAGAGGTTTATATGCAGGTTTACTACGATAAGGATTGCGATCTTTCCATCATTCAGGGTAAGAAAGTTGCCATCATCGGTTTCGGGTCTCAGGGGCATGCCCATGCCTGTAACCTGAAAGAGTCCGGCGTTGACGTGACCGTTGGCCTGCGCCCCGGGTCTTCTTCTATTGCCAAGGCCGAGGCCTATGGTCTCAAGACCAACGATGTTCCGGCAGCGGTTGCCGCTGCAGACGTTGTGATGGTTCTGACCCCTGACGAATTTCAGTCCCAGCTGTATACCGCTGAAATTGAGCCGAACCTGAAGCAGGGTGCGACCTTGGCGTTTGCGCACGGTTTTGCCATTCACTATAACCAGATCGTGCCACGTAAAGATCTGGACGTCATTATGATCGCACCTAAAGCGCCGGGGCACACCGTGCGTACCGAGTTCACCCGTGGCGGCGGTATTCCCGACCTGATTGCCATTTTCCAGGATGCTTCCGGGTCGGCGAAAAACCTTGCGCTGTCCTACGCGAGCGGCATCGGCGGCGGCCGCACCGGCATCATCGAAACCACATTCAAGGACGAGACCGAAACCGACCTGTTCGGTGAGCAGGCGGTTCTTTGTGGTGGCACCGTTGAGCTGGTCAAGGCGGCATTCGAGACACTGGTAGACGCCGGTTACGAGCCCGAGATGGCCTATTTCGAGTGCTTGCACGAGCTCAAGCTGATCGTGGACCTTATGTACGAGGGCGGCATCGCCAACATGAACTACTCCATTTCCAATAATGCGGAATACGGTGAGTACGTGACTGGCCCGGAAATCATCAACGAGCAATCCCGCGAAGCCATGCGCAACGCGCTGAAGCGCATCCAGACTGGCGAATATGCCAAGATGTTCATCCAGGAAGGCAGCAGCAACTACCCGTCCATGACGGCCCGTCGCCGCATTAATGCCGAGCATCAGATCGAGACCGTAGGCGAAAAGCTGCGTTCCATGATGCCCTGGATCTCCGCAAACAAGATTGTTGATAAAGCGAAAAACTGATTTTATTGGCGGAGTCCGATGACAGAGCGCGGCCCTAGTGGCCGCGTTTTTCGTATATACTCGCCACAAATGCTATCCGGAGTAATTGAGGATGAGTGAGCAAAAACAAGAGTCCAGCTCAGAGCCAGTGTCCAGGCCTGATTGCAAATTTGATGTTGAACCAGGCGAGGTTGTGGAAGAAGAGCTGGTGGAAGGGGCACCCGTGCGTCGTAAGGGTATCTACCTCTTGCCCAACGCACTGACGACGGCATCGCTGTTTTCGGGCTTTTACGCCATTGTGTCCGCAGCCAATGGCGTTTTTGACAATGCCGCTATTGCGATCTTTGTATCAATGATTCTTGATGGGCTGGACGGCCGGGTTGCAAGGCTGACCAACACCCAGAGCAAATTTGGAGAAGAGTACGATAGCCTGGCGGATATGGTGGCGTTTGGTGTTGCTCCGGGTCTGGTGGCCTTTTTCTGGTCATTGAACAACCTGGGTCAGTTTGGCTGGGCAATCACCTTTATATTTGTCGCCGGTGCGGCGTTGCGTCTGGCGCGATTCAATACCCAGATCGGTTCCGTCGACAAAAAGTTTTTCGTAGGTCTGGCCAGCCCGGCAGCCGCTGCCTGTGTGGCAGGCCTTGTGTGGTGTTTTCATGAGTTCGAGCCAGCGCTCTGGCTGACAACAATTACCATTATTGTGGTTGGGGGCTGCGGTGTACTGATGGTCAGCAACATACTGTACAAGAGCTTCAAGGACCTTGATCTTCGCGGCAGGGTTCCGTTTGCCGCGATTCTGCTTGTGGTATTGATATTGGTGATTGTCGCGCTTGATCCGGCAACCGTCCTGTTTATCGGTTTCCTTGCTTACGCGTTGTCCGGGCCATTATTTGCGTTGTTTCTCAGGTCCAGGAAGCCGATTGCAGCAGAGGCTAAAAAATAACCGGTTTTCCCGCAAGTTGTATGCCGATTGATCGATTTGTAGGTGTAAGGCGAAGGAAAAAAGACAATTGATGTAACGTCGTTGACACAGGCCGATTGGTCTGTAGAATGCCGGATCTCTTAAGGGAAGCGCAGCGAAACGCCACGCCAACCGGATAGAGACCGTGTGTTTGAGGGAAGTGGTGATAAGGCATTCCCCGGGTTCAAATAACGGTTGACAAGATCAAGATTCGCTGTAGAATACGCGGCCTTGATCAGGGAACGGAAACGCTCCCACTGCTCTTTAAAAAGTTAACCAAGTAATTCGTGTGGGCGCTGGCCGAGGTATTTCGGATATGAAATATCAGGACAGTGACTCGTCGAAAAATTGAGTTTTGTCTTGAGCAAGAATTGGGATCTTCGGATCTCTGTATGATTTAAACTGAAGAGTTTGATCATGGCTCAGATTGAACGCTGGCGGCAGGCTTAACACATGCAAGTCGAGCGGTAACAGGTCCTTCGGGATGCTGACGAGCGGCGGACGGGTGAGTAATGCATAGGAAACTGCCCAGTAGTGGGGGATAGCCCGGGGAAACCCGGATTAATACCGCGTACGCCCTAAGGGGGAAAGCAGGGGATCTTCGGACCTTGCGCTATTGGATGTGCCTATGCCGGATTAGCTAGTTGGTGGGGTAAGAGCCTACCAAGGCGACGATCCGTAGCTGGTCTGAGAGGATGATCAGCCACATCGGGACTGAGACACGGCCCGAACTCCTACGGGAGGCAGCAGTGGGGAATATTGGACAATGGGGGCAACCCTGATCCAGCCATGCCGCGTGTGTGAAGAAGGCTTTCGGGTTGTAAAGCACTTTCAGTGAGGAGGAAAACCTTGCGATTAATACTCGTAGGGCTTGACGTCACTCACAGAAGAAGCACCGGCTAACTCCGTGCCAGCAGCCGCGGTAATACGGAGGGTGCAAGCGTTAATCGGAATTACTGGGCGTAAAGCGCGCGTAGGTGGTTTGATAAGCGAGATGTGAAAGCCCCGGGCTCAACCTGGGAACGGCATTTCGAACTGTCAGGCTAGAGTATGGTAGAGGAGTGTGGAATTTCCTGTGTAGCGGTGAAATGCGTAGATATAGGAAGGAACACCAGTGGCGAAGGCGGCACTCTGGACCAATACTGACACTGAGGTGCGAAAGCGTGGGGAGCAAACAGGATTAGATACCCTGGTAGTCCACGCTGTAAACGATGTCTACTAGCCGTTGGGACTCTTGAAGTCTTAGTGGCGCAGCTAACGCACTAAGTAGACCGCCTGGGGAGTACGGCCGCAAGGTTAAAACTCAAATGAATTGACGGGGGCCCGCACAAGCGGTGGAGCATGTGGTTTAATTCGACGCAACGCGAAGAACCTTACCTGGCCTTGACATGCTGAGAACTTTCCAGAGATGGATTGGTGCCTTCGGGAGCTCAGACACAGGTGCTGCATGGCCGTCGTCAGCTCGTGTCGTGAGATGTTGGGTTAAGTCCCGTAACGAGCGCAACCCCTATCCCTAGTTGCTAGCAGTTCGGCTGAGAACTCTAGGGAGACTGCCGGTGACAAACCGGAGGAAGGTGGGGATGACGTCAGGTCATCATGGCCCTTACGGCCAGGGCTACACACGTGCTACAATGGTGCGCACAGAGGGCTGCTAACCCGCGAGGGGGCGCTAATCCCACAACACGCATCGTAGTCCGGATTGGAGTCTGCAACTCGACTCCATGAAGTCGGAATCGCTAGTAATCGCGAATCAGAATGTCGCGGTGAATACGTTCCCGGGCCTTGTACACACCGCCCGTCACACCATGGGAGTGGATTGCACCAGAAGTGGTTAGTCTAACCTTCGGGAGGACGATCACCACGGTGTGGTTCATGACTGGGGTGAAGTCGTAACAAGGTAGCCGTAGGGGAACCTGCGGCTGGATCACCTCCTTAAACGAAGCCGAATGCTTCGGTCAGAGTCCACACGAATTACTTGGTTAGCTTGAGAAGAGAGCAAAGGGTCTTGCAGGCCCGCACTTTCGGGTCTGTAGCTCAGTTGGTTAGAGCGCACCCCTGATAAGGGTGAGGTCGGTGGTTCAAATCCACCCAGACCCACCAGAACTTCACTGCTCGTCGTTGTCGAAGCACTTGCATAGCAGGCTATGCGGCGCACCTCGACGCCTAGATCAGTTAAGTTCTGGTCGACAATCGCGACATGAGCAGAGGCGCCGGACAGATTTCGTTAATCTAGGCGCAGCGAGAGTGAGTGAAGGAGTGACCCTCGATGGGTCATGACTGAAGCGAGCGAGCGTTGCAACGACGAGTAACGGAAGCTGGACAAGCATCTGGGGCTATAGCTCAGCTGGGAGAGCGCCTGCCTTGCACGCAGGAGGTCAGCGGTTCGATCCCGCTTAGCTCCACCAACATCTTTTACTGACTAACTCCGGTTAGCAGTGTACAGAAAAGAATGTTTCATTCAGATGAAGCCTTCCTTTCTGATCACTGGGTCAGATTTGCTCTTTAACAAATTGGACGAGATAGAACACGATTGTTGTTTCTCATTATCTCCGAGAAGCAACGATCAGAGTGATAACGATTTCAAGCGTTATCCGGTGTTGTCGTTGAAAGTAATTGTGACAATGACCTCAGTTGTTTTGGGGTTATATAGTCAAGCAATTAAGCGCATACGGTGGATGCCTAGGCAGTCAGAGGCGATGAAAGACGTGGAAGCCTGCGATAAGGTTCGGGGAGCTGGCAAACGAGCTGTGATCCGGACATCTCTGAATGGGGAAACCCACCGACTTTCGGGTCGGTACCGTACAGTGAATACATAGCTGTGCGGGGCGAACTCGGGGAACTGAAACATCTAAGTACCCGAAGGAAAAGAAATCAACCGAGATTCCCTAAGTAGCGGCGAGCGAACGGGGACCAGCCCTTAAGCTGGACAACTGGTAGGAGAAGGCCCTGGAAAGAGCCGCCATAGTGGGTGATAGCCCCGTATCCGAAACCTGAGTCCAGTGAAATCGAGTAGGACGGGACACGAGACATCCTGTCTGAACATGGGGGGACCATCCTCCAAGGCTAAATACTCCTGACTGACCGATAGTGAACCAGTACCGTGAGGGAAAGGCGAAAAGAACCCCTGTGAGGGGAGTGAAATAGATCCTGAAACCGTAT
>Ga0306865_1000398_pt1 | contig 18179 bp, 17 predicted proteins | sample AntRauTorckE5431_FD_190441 | JGI IMG/M metagenome (GOLD analysis project Ga0306865, IMG submission 190441) | Saline lake microbial communities from Rauer Islands, Antarctica - Metagenome Torckler E5 #431 (v2) (version 2) | ecosystem: Environmental > Aquatic > Non-marine Saline and Alkaline >... | reverse complement strand
TATCCTAATCCGAGTAATGGCAATATCCAAATCACCAGTTCCAATAATCAAAAACCAGATAAGATAGAAGTTTTTGATATGCAAGGGAGAGTGGTACATTTTACTATAAACGACCCTTTCACTGCTCCCTCATCAACGCTCCACTGCCCTGCTGGCGTCTACTATCTGAAAATATACCGTACAGACGGCTACTACGAAACACATAAAATAATCATACAATGAAAAAACTAATTACACTATTCAGCGTGTTGCTTACTTTATCTGTAGTAGGACAAGATTTTGTGAGTGGAACAAAGTATTTGCAAGGAAAAACAATGTTTTCAGGTTATTCTGTATCCGAATTGACAGTGACAAGGACCAATGGTGACAGTACTTTTATGGAGTACGACGGAATACAATACTCCTATTTTAAGGATAAGTTATATATGGAAGATAGTCTTCTGTTTTTCGACTTTTCTTCTAACGAAGGAGACACTTTAGTCTACACTAATCGCGGATTAGAATCTAGAGTACGGGTAGACAGTATTCGCGATATTATGCTGGATAATGGACTGTTATATAAGCACTACTTTGCTCACGACATTCTAAATCGAGGGCGGTATACTATCATAAAAGGCATTGGCGAAAAGTCCTTTGGGCTAAACCTGTTTTATGCCGTGATAACTATTCCTGAGTTTGTAGGAGTTATTTCTGTATGTATAAACGATAGTCTCATATACTGGCTATCGACAAAGCCACCTACGTGCGATTTCGATAGCCTTGTAGACCTAGGAATAGGGAATATAAATAAACAATCCTATTTCCCGTATACTTTATATCCCAACCCTGCACATGACGTATTGTATCTAGAAGGTGTAGAGCAAGCGGATATCAGAATTTTAGATGTACTGGGTGCAGAACTTTACAACGGTGTTTATGAGAATAGCTTAGATGTTTCTATCCTGCCGAGCGGTGTGTTTTTTTTAGAGTTTATGAAGAACAAAACGATGTATAGAACCAAGTTTTATAAAGAGTAGATGGCTTAGTAAGTTTCACTTCCTCATGCCATTTTCTCTTCTACTTTTTCACTCATAATCTAGACTTACGACATAATCTTTCCGTTCTACCTAAACGGCGTATCTCTATTCTCCCTACCTTTGTCCCAATGAGAAAAATCACCTTTCTACTAATATTTGTTTCTGCTCTACTTAATGCCCAAGTTACACTTTCAGTATCACAACTTGATTTTGGGGATGTGCTCACCACTGCAGATAAGGAATTGGCGGTAAACGTAACGAACACGACAAGTTCTGTGGTGACTATAGATGCAGTCAACATATACAATACGGATTTCACTTACTCCTTGCCTACTGCTAGTATAGCCGCAGGTGCTACAGAGGTACTGCGAGTTACTTTTAAGCCCAGACATAACTTAGCGTATAATTCCGAACTTATTTTTGTGTTAGCTGATGGGTCAGAATTTCGCGTAGACTTGGTAGGAAATGGTAAGTATGAAGGAACCTACTACTCAGCTACTTTCAATAAGAGCTACCAAGACTTAAAAGACGAACTGAAAACGATACTAGCAGCAGGATATCGTAATCAAGGCTACAGCGGTGCTCGTGATAAGATGTATGGAGATATAGATAACGTAGCGGGCAAAGTGACGTGTGTGTACACTGGTAGAGAGGCCACTTTTAATACGCGAAGCGGTGCTAATTCTAGTAGCTTTAACTGCGAACATACTTGGCCACAGAGTAAGTTTAGTAAGAATGAGCCCGAGCGTGCAGATATTCATCACCTTTTTCCTACGGATGTAAATGCCAATAGTAGAAGAGGTAGTTATCCATTTGGAGTAGTCACCGGCACTCCTAGTTGGACAGAAGGGGGAAGTAAGCAAGGAGGAGGTCTTTTTGAGCCTAGAGATGAGCAAAAAGGAGCTACAGCTAGAGCTATGATATACTTCGCTATCCGTTATCAAGATTACGGTAGCTTCATAGGTAGTCAGGAGACTTTACTGAAGCAATGGCATACAGATAATCCTCCTACAGCTTGGGATATACAGCGAAATGAAAAAACATTTGGCTACCAAAAAAACAGAAATCCATTCGTAGATCATCCAGAGTTTATAGAGCGTATCAATAAAATAGCAGCTACGGATACTAAACCCGTAATTAAAGAAGCCGAAATAGCTCAATCAACTATTGAGTATGGTTTTGTCAGAAATAACGAGCGTAAAAACATCTATATCACCAATACAGGGAATACAAACTGGACAGGTGTTTCTGCAGTTTCTGCATTAGCTAATAATCTGAAGATAGTATCTTCCTCCAATTCTGCATCAGCAGGAGAAGCTCTGCAGATAGTGGTAGACTTTTTAGGCTTGCCAGATGGAGACTATACAGATAATCTGACCCTAGACTTAAACGATGAAGCAGGAAAGACGATTACTATCCCAGTGACTTTTTCTATAGGGACTGCTAGTGCAGATGACATGGCTTTACAAGAGCTAAGTGTTTTCTATGATGGTGTACATCAAAATGTAGTCTTGACTAAACTGCCTGCGGACGCTGTAGAGGTGCAAGTATGGAACTCTGCAGGGCAGCAAATCTTATTAAACGATATATCGACGGTGTTAACCGATATTCCATTTCACGGTCACAGTCAAGGTCTTTACTTCGTTGTAATAAAAACTAAAATAGAAGCGTATACCGCTAAGTTTTTAGTTTATTAAACACAACAGATTAGTCAGATTATATGCGATTTTTTAAAGTAGTTTTAGCCTCAGCCCTTGGATATATTATAGCGGCTGTTTTATTTATCATACTCATTTTTATGTTGATAGCGGGCGTAGTAGCCAGCTCTACACCGGAGGTGGAAGTGCCGAGTAATGGGGTGCTTAACATGAAACTTAATTATCCGCTTCAGGATAAAGTATCCAATAGTAGCCCTTTTGCAGTCCTTGCTACACTAGATCCCAATACGCAGTTACCGATTGGTCTGAATGAAATTCTCCAAACAATAGCGAGTGCCAAGACAGATGATAAAATAAAAGGTGTAGTATTAGACCTCACGACATTTTCTTCTGGTTATGCGAAGCTTAGTGAGGTGCGAGCCAAATTAGAAGACTTCAAAACGAGTGGGAAGTTCGTGTATGCCTATGCAGACTACTATTATTTTCCTACGTATTATTTAGCCAGTGTAGCAGACAGTGTATTTGTAAATCCTGAAGGAGAAATGTCATTCACAGGTATGGTAGCTCAAGTATCCTTTTTTGCAGGAGCGTTAGAAAAACTAGGAGTAGAGATCCAAGCAATAAGAGCAGGTAAATTTAAAGGAGCAGTAGAAGCATATACACGTAAGGACTTAAGTCCAGAGAATAGACTACAGATAGAGACGTATATCAATTCTGTATTTGACGAGACACTAAAAGCCATCTCTAGTTCTAGAGGTATCAGTATAGAGAAGCTAAAAGCAGATGCAGATGCATTAAAACTTCGCTCAGTAGCAGACTTCAAAGCTGCTGGATATATAGATGCTACGGTGTACAGAGATCAGTTTTACAGTGCTATGAAAAAGCGTATGGGTGTAGAAGATGAGACTAAAGTGCCACTTATCAGTGAGCAGAAATATGCACGTACACTGACTTCTCAAGGGAGTGGGTCAGATCGTATAGCGGTAGTCTATGCTAGTGGAGATATAGTAGGAGGTAAAGGTGACGGTACGCAGATAGCAGCAGATGATATGGCCGCTACACTGAAGAGAGTACGAAAAGATGATAAAATAAAAGCAGTAGTGTTTCGCATAGATAGCCGAGGTGGAAGCTCACTAGCCAGTGATATAATCTGGAGAGAAGCTAAGCTACTGGCCGCAGAGAAACCACTCATAGTGAGTATGAGTGATGTAGCTGCCAGTGGAGGGTATTATATAGCTACTCCGGCTCGTAAGATTTTTGCAGAGCCTACTACTGTGACAGGTTCTATAGGAGTATTTGGTCTTATACCGAATGCACAGAAACTGCTCGAAGATAAAATGGGACTCTCCTTTGAGTATGTAGGTACTGGCAAGCACTCAGACATGGGTAGAATAGACAGACCTTTGAAAGCAGATGAGAGAGAGTATATAGAAAGTGTAATAGACAAGATTTACGATACCTTCTTAAGCCGTGTAGCTGAAGGTAGAAAGATGACCAAAGAGCAAGTACACGAGATAGCTCAAGGCAGAGTATGGACTGGTGTGATGGCTCAGGAAGTAGGTCTGGTAGATATATTAGGCGGACTAGATGATGCTATAGCTTATGCAGCTGAAGAGGCTGAACTTACAGAGTATAAGATTAGAGAATATCCTAAAGTACAAGATCCTATCCATCTAATAATGGATAAAATGCAGGGTAATATCAGTGCACAGCAGAGATTAGTAGAGCTGAGTAAAAATACAGGTTTTGAGCAGTACGTAAAGCAGCTAAATGATCTTGAGAGATGGGGTACTTCACATACTGTACAGGCCATCATGCCGTATAATATTACGGTTCAGAATTACTCGTTGAGGTAGGTGGAATAAGGTAACGTATGATGGAATGAGTGTTATTCCGATAGTCGTTATTGTTTTTGGAATAGTTGGGTTGTTAAATTACTATTATTAGTATAAAGCAAACTCAATTTTAAAGAAAGTAGGCTATTCTAGATCTTGGTGGTGGGGATCTGACTTTCTAGATCTTAAGCTGCTCAGTCAGTATGGTCAGTATTTATCGTCTATCCAAGACAAAAATTCCCATATATATATGTAGAGCATAGCAAGATTTTAAAAAGGTTTCACTTATCTAGAAATGCAATGTTGTGGCTCTTCTTTATCTTATTTCTGTTCGGGACTATATTTCTCTTTAATCATTCAAGTTTCTAAAGTTTATTGGAACTGATTTTATATTTCAAGTATTTAATCGAAAAGTCTGCCATTAAACCAAAAAAATCTGCCATTTTTGCAGTCAATTAATGGATTTACAACAAGTAAAACAACGATTTGGGATCATAGGAAACTCTTCAAAGCTCAACTATGCTTTGCAAACTGCCATGCGTGTCTCGCCTACAGAGCTTACCGTATACATACAGGGAGAGAGTGGAAGTGGTAAAGAATCATTCTCAAAAATAATACATCAACTTAGCCCGCGTAAGCACGGTCCTTTTATAGCTATCAATTGTGGTGCACTTCCAGAGGGAACGATTAACTCAGAGCTTTTTGGACATGACAAAGGATCTTTCACAGGGGCTTTAGACAATAGAAAAGGATATTTCGAAGCGGCCAATGGTGGTACTATTTTCTTAGACGAGATAGGAGAGCTACCCTTAGAGACACAGAGTAGACTACTCCGTGTGCTAGAAAATGGAGAGTTTATTCGCGTAGGTAGTAGCAAGGTGCAGAAGACAGATGTACGCATTATTACCGCTACCAATAGAGATCTAATTGTAGAAGTAGAAAGAAATAAGTTTAGAGAAGATTTGTACTATAGGCTTTCTACATTGCCCATAGCAGTACCACCGCTGAGAGAGCGACCAGGAGATGTGGTCCTCTTATTTCAGAAGTTTGCTTTTGATGCATCGGAGAGATACAGACAGGAGTCTTTTGAGCTCAGTTTAGATGCAGAGAAAATATTGATGAACTACCGCTGGCCGGGAAATATTCGCCAGTTAAAAAATATAGCAGAACAAATAGCGGTACTGGAACAAGACCCTAGAATAGACGCAGATACTATTCGCAAGTACTTGCCTGCCAGAGCAGAAAACAACCTGCCAGCACTTTTTAAAGAAGCAGGTAAAGAAAGTGACGTGTCAGAAAGAGATATCTTTTATAAGGTGCTCATAGACCTCAAAAAAGACGTTTCCGAACTCCGTAAGGTAGTATTTGGGATGTTGGATACGAATGACTCTAATGAGGAGTCTACAGAACGCGGCAAGGCCAACTTCACGCGTATGCTGAGTAATGAGAGTAAAAGTAACGAGTCAAACTACTCTTCCACACACAGTGAACATCAAGAGGAAGAAGATGATGATCTATATGAACACGTAGTGATAGAGGATAGGGATTCTGTAAGTGAGCACGAGATACTTTCCTTAGAGGCTAAGGAAGAAGAACTCATACGCAAGGCTCTTCTGAAAAATAATGGTAGAAGAAAAAAAGCTGCCAAAGAACTGGGAATATCTGAGCGTACACTGTACCGAAAAATAAAGCAATATGAAATCGAAAGCTAATATCGTAGTATTCGCTGTATTAGTAGGAGCAGTTTCTGTACTGTCTTCTTGTGGTTTTTATTCATTTAGCGGCACGAGTATACCGATTGAAGTGAAGACATTTTCAGTGGCATTCTTCGAAAATAATGCGTCTATAAACTCTCCATTGCTTAGCCAGACACTTACTGAGGGACTGAAACAGAAGTTTATATCAGAGACTAGTATGAGTATCACAGAGAAGGAAGGAGACTTTGAGTTTAGTGGAGAAATTACTGATTTCACGGTAAGTCCAGCCTCTGCTCAGAGTTCTGATAATGCTACGCTCAATAGACTTACTATCGTAGCTAATGTGAAACTGGTTTGCAAGAGTGATCCCAAGCTTTCTTTTGAGCAGTCATTTTCTAATTTTCAAGATTTTGATGCTACGCAAGATTTTAATACTGTAGAAAATGAGCTGGCAGATGAGATTTCAGATATGCTCATACAGTCTATTTTTAATAAAGCCGCTATCAATTGGTAAGTACTCAGCTAGATATACCGGCACTTATTAGAAATCCAAGCAAAATAGGAGAGGAAGAGATTCTAATGCTCCGAGAAGAGTTGAATAATTCGCCGTGGTGTGCTACATTTCAAGTACTTCTAGCAAAGGGATATGCTAATGTAGACTCTTATCAGCAGAATAAGCATTTGCGACTGGCGAGTACTTATATCGGAGATAGGGTTATGCTTTTTAATCTGATGAATGATCTTCAAGAAGGAGCTAGTCTGAAGGGAGAGGATAGAGTAGTTGAAGTGTTTGATGCTGAAGAAGCAGAGCCGATAGAAGATGAAGTGCTTGACGCTGAAGAAGCAGAGCCGATAGCAGATGAAGTGCTTGACGCTGAAGAAGCAGAGCACATAGTAGATGAAGTGCCTGATGCTGAAGAAGTAGAGACAGTTACTGCTGAGATTAAAACGGTAGTTGAAAATGAGGAGAAACTAGTTGCTGAGGCAGTAGTAGTGCCGGTGATTCAAGAGGAGATAGAAGCTATAGATCCGGTCTCAGAGTTAACGCACGAGTCTAAAGTAGAGGTGTCAGAAAAACCAGAAGATGAAGGACTAGCACCTCAAGAGAACATACAGAATAAAGAAGCGAGTCCGCAAGAGCCAGCGAAGGTAGAGACGTCTGATGTGCCTTCTGTGGCAGAAAAGATTGATTTTGATAAAATAGTAAAGTATGACCCGCTCAAGGAGTTAGAAGCTCTGAAAGTCCGGGTAGCTCCACAGAAAAAGCCTCTCAGTTTTGATACGGTTATATATAATACTGAAGAAGAGTTATCTAAGCTGATAGAGCAAAAAGAAGAGGCAGAAAAGAAGGGTGAGCAGGACTTTACTGCATGGCTCAATAACGTAGGAGATGATAAAAAAGATACTACTCCGCTGAGTAAATCACCTGATAAAGTGCAGCTTCTGCTGGATCAGTTTTTAGCCACTAAGCGGAAGCGACCGATACAAAACCGTACTTTTTACAGTGCTCAGAATAAAGCTGAAGAAAGTGAGGTAGATAGTATGGATGTGCTAAGTGAGACATTACTAGAGCTTTATGTAAAACAAGGTCATCACGGTAAAGCGATAGCCGGATACGAAAAATTAAGTTTGCAAAATCCTAAAAAATCAGCGTATTTTGCCGCCCGAATAACAGAATTAGAACAATTACAAAAAGAATAAAACACAATGTTTACAACACTAATGATCATCGCTATTGTAGCAGCTATCTTCCTTATCCTAGTAGTTTTAATTCAAAATCCAAAAGGTGGAGGAATTGCAGCTAACTTTTCTGCTGCTAACCAAATAGCAGGTGTGAAGAAAACAAATGAGTTCGTAGAAAAAGCGACTTGGACCTTAGCTTTAGTACTCGTACTAGCAGCAGTAGGTAGTAGATTTGTATATTCTCCAGATACTGCTAAGCAAAACGAGTTTTTAGAAAGAATAGAGAATTCTACTCCTTTGGCTCCTGGAGTTACCGCTCCATCAACTCAAGATGCTAGTAAACCTGCTAATAATGCAGAAGCTCAAAAAATGCTAGAAGGTGCAGACGTAGAAGTTACCCAGTAGATATAAAGAACTAATTACACCCTCGAGGTGAAAAAATAAAAGCCCGTTTTAACGGGCTTTTTTTATGCCTAAATAGATGTAATTACTATGCCAAGTTAAGTGTGATTAGTGAGCGGTATCATTCTTATTAACTTGTATGCTGACACTATGACTTATACCTGTGTTAAAATGTCGTTCTTTAGCTATTGGCACAGAGTATGATGCATTGTAAACACAACACAAAATTTTAATATAAATATGAACATTAAACCGTTATCAGACAGAGTATTGGTAGAGCCAGCAGCAGCAGTTACACAAACTGCAGGTGGCATCTATATCCCAGATACTGCTAAAGAGAAACCACAGAAAGGTACCGTGATAGCTGTAGGCCCGGGTAAAGTAGACGAACCTACTACCGTTAAGGTAGGAGATGTAGTACTTTATGGTAAGTACTCAGGTACAGAGCTAGCAGTAGATGGCAAAGATTTATTAATAATGAGAGAATCAGATATTCTCGCAATTGTTTAATTTCATTTTAACTAAAAAGAAATAAGAAAATGGCAAAGCAAATTTTATTTGATACCAAAGGAAGGGATAAACTCAAAAGAGGAGTAGATCAACTAGCAAATGCAGTAAAGGTAACTCTAGGACCCAAAGGTAGAAACGTAGTAATAGATAAGAAATTTGGTTCACCTAACATCACCAAAGATGGTGTGACTGTGGCTAAAGAAATAGAACTGAAAGATCCTGTAGAAAATATGGGAGCTCAGATGGTAAAAGAAGTGGCGTCTAAAACTGCAGATATAGCAGGTGACGGTACTACTACTGCTACTGTACTAGCTCAGGCTATAGTGGCTGGCGGACTAAAGAATGTAGCTGCAGGTGCTAATCCGATGGACCTCAAAAGAGGGATAGACAAGGCTGTGATAGGGATCAAAGCTAGTCTTGCTGCACAAAGCGAGAAAGTAGGTGATGATTTTGATAGAATAGGTCAAGTAGCATCTATCTCTGCTAACAATGACGAAGTTATTGGTACACTTATAGCAAATGCTATGAAGAAAGTAGGTAAAAGCGGTGTGATTACTGTAGAGGAAGCTAAAGGTACTGAAACTGAAGTGAAAATAGTGGAAGGGATGCAGTTTGATAGAGGATATCTATCTCCATACTTTGTTACTAATACTGAAAAGATGGAGGCTGACTTAGAATCTCCTTATATCCTTATCTGTGATAAGAAAATAAGCAGTATGAAAGAACTTCTTCCAATACTAGAGCAAACTGCTCAAACTAGTAAGCCCTTGGTTATTATATCTGAGGAAGTAGAAGGTGAAGCTCTAGCTACTTTGGTAGTAAACAAAATTAGAGGTTCTCTGAAAGTAGCAGCTGTGAAGGCTCCAGGATTTGGAGACAGAAGAAAAGCAATGTTACAAGATATAGCTACACTCACAGGTGGTGTGGTAATAAGTGAAGAGCAAGGACGTAAGATCGAAGATACTACGTTAGAAATGCTAGGTACTGCAGAGAAAATCACGATAGACAAAGAGAATACTGTCATCGTAAACGGTGCTGGTAAAGCTGCCGATATCAAGGGTAGAATCAAGCAAATTCATGCAGAGATAGAAAATTCTACCTCTGACTACGACAAAGAAAAACTACAAGAAAGACTGGCTAAGCTTTCTGGTGGTGTAGCTGTACTGTATATAGGTGCTGCATCTGAAGTAGAAATGAAGGAGAAAAAAGACCGAGTGGATGATGCCTTAGCAGCTACAAGAGCAGCTGTAGAAGAAGGTATTGTTGCTGGTGGTGGAGTTGCTTTTGTGAGAGCGATAGAAGCTATAGCTGACTTGGTAGGTGATAATGCAGATGAAAATACAGGAATCAATATCATCAGAAGAGCTGTAGAGGAGCCATTGAGACAAATCGTAGCAAATACTGGCGGTGAAGGATCAGTAGTCATCCAAAAAGTAAAAGATGGTACGAAAGACTTCGGTTACAATGCAAGAACAGATATGTACGAGAACTTAATCAAAGCAGGTGTAATAGACCCTACTAAAGTAAGTCGTGTAGCACTAGAAAATGCAGCTTCTGTAGCGAGTATGCTACTTACTACAGAGTGTATTATAGCTGATATACCAGAAGACGAAAAACCACACAGTCATGGTGCTCCAGATATGGGCGGTATGGGTGGTATGATGTAAGAAAGCTCTTCTGCCTTTAGGCAAATTAGAGATTTCTTATCCGCCGAAGCAAAGCGTAGGAGGATTCATCGTATTCCAACAACAATTTTAAGAGGAGTAGACCTAGCGTTTACTCCTTTTGTTTTTTAGGCAAATTAGAGATTTCTTATCTGCCGTGGCGAATTCGTCATAATAAACTAATAAGTAAAAGAGCAGGCACCAATTTTGCTCTTTTTTTATTAGGGGGGAATAAGAAATGTTAAAGGATGGGAGCTTTTAGCTCAATACTGAGCGATTTGTCCTTACGCTTTAGTCGTACACCTTGCGTGAAATAGGCCACATAAACCATCAGAAACGGTACAGCTATAAAAAACATCCTACCCATTGCACTTACCAGACTAGACCCGGCAAAGTAAATAAAGAAGGATAGAGCCATTAACGAGATAATATTAGGAGCTGAGCTAGGTTTGTTTAGATGAAAGAACACCGACAGTACCAGCAATGGTAGTAAGATTATATGTGGGATTATGGACTTTAGCGGAGCTAGACCTATATCATTATTAGTATAAGGGAGTTCAAAAAGCATTCTGGAAATATTACAGACCCAGTTCCTAGCATATGTTTTAGGGTGAGAGATTATATTTTCAATTGCCTTAGCTTGATAAGCTGTATTTTGCTCTACAGGAGTAAGCTTTGTGATGTCTAATATGAAATTTTGATGATTAGAGTCCTTTAGCAGATTGTCTTCACTTTTCCAGTCTCCTACTGCCCCTTCGTACGGTGTACTCATGGTATATAGTGACATAGTACCACTATCTGCCCATAGGAATGGCTTACCGGTAATAGTGTATGTGTAGTAGAGCCAAGGGGCACACAGTAAAAGAGCGAGTGTGAGTGTAGGGATAGTATTTTTCAGATGGTCTCGCAGAGGTGTTTTAAGGCCTACTAATGCTAAGGTTAAGGTGATTGTAAGCACATAGCCAAAGATTACCTTAGTGAGGCATAGCCAAGTAATGAGAAGAACTATAATCAATCCATTCAGTTTAGAAGCTGAAGCAGCCAATGCTGTTCTCATAACGAAGTACACAATTAGAGCTACTAATATGAAAGTAAAACACTCTGTATGTAGTAGATGTAAGTGCTTCGTGATAGGGAGATATGCCGCTAGAAAGAGTGCGAATATGCTGGATCTTCTTACAGATGCGAATAATCTGATAGAATGATATACCAGCATAACAGCTCCGAAAATAAAGAGCACATTAAACGAGAGAAGTAAAACATAAGGTAGACCAGTATACACTAAAGCTGCTAAAATAAGTGGGTAACCAGGACCTGCCCATAGGTTAAAATCTGGAGCAGGAGGTGAGTAAAAACCATTGGTAAGGTTAGTAGCAAAGTTGAGGTACGTAGATTCATCTCCTACCAAGTTCGGATTATAGTCCTTATAAATAATCAGTGCATACAAGAAAATAAATGGACTGAACTTTAACCAAGGATTGGAGTAATCCAACCAAGTTATTATACAAGACTTTCCTTTTAAAACGCTTGAGGTTTTCAAGGTATAAAAGTAACTATAAAAGAAGATTTACAGAAGGAATATTAAGTTTATAGGGATTTTTCTATATCTCCTGCAATCTTGCTTGGGATAGTAGTAGGAGCATAGCGTTCTATTACTTTCCCTTCTTTATTCACTAAAAATTTGGTGAAGTTCCACTTGATTTTAGATCCTAAAAATCCACCTTTCTCTTTTTTGAGATGCTTAAAGATAGGATGTGCATTGCCACCATTTACCTCTATTTTCTCAGTCAGTTGGAAAGTAACACCATGATTTATTTTACATGATTCTATTACAGAGTCATTAGTCTCTGGTTCTTGTCCAGCAAACTGATTGCAAGGGAATCCGAGTACTACTAAACCTTTTTCCTTGTAATCTTGGTGTAGCTTTTCTAACCCGTCAAACTGTGGAGCTAGTCCGCATTTAGTTGCGGTGTTTATGATCAAGACTGGCTTACCTTTATAGTCTGCCATGTTAAGTTCTTGTCCTGATGGTGTTTTTACTGTTAAGTCGTAGAAGTTGCTCATTATTTAGTACAAAGTTAGTAGATCATATAGAAGCAGGCTATCTAGAAAAATGATGTAGGTATAAGTAAAAGTGTATAGCAGTTATTCATCCTCTTTTATCACATTCTTTACTCTACCTACTTCTCCAGTTTCTAGCTCCACTTTTATGCCGTGCGTATGTTCTGCTGACTTTGTAAGTAATCGCTTTACAAAACCAGTGGTTAGTTCACCTGAGCGTTGATGATGCTTTTGTACTATGGTCACTTCCGCATCCACAGTGACGTTTTTTCTGTATTTACCAGATAGCATAGTTTGAATGAAGTTTAAGTTTAAACTTGTTTTAGTGCATTCCTATCCACTTAAACTCGTACTCTTTCTCAGGCTCTTTCATGCGATTAGTCACTCCTTGTAGTCTTTGTGGCAGTCTCATCAGGTAGTCTCTAGCTTTTTCACCTGCTTCATTTAAGTCTGTCATATGCTCTATATCCCAATCTTTTATTAGGCTAGATAGTATCTCTATATAGTCCTGTGCAGTGTATACTTTAGTACGCTGTGCAGCATCACTAAAGTGTTCCCATAGTTCGCCAGCTTTATCTCCTGTTTGTCTCATAAAGTGAGCAGGCATTACTATTTTTCTACGCATCATATCTTCGAATGCTGTCATCATTTGACTAGGGTCTAGCTCAAATATGCGTTTTACAAATTCTGAATATGCAGTAGCATGTCTAGCTTCATCAGCTGCTATAATACCGTTGATTTTAGCAAGTAGAGAATTACCAGTTTTCTTCACTAGAGTAGCTACTCTTCTGTGTGATACGTTAGTAGCGAGCTCTTGAAAACTAGTATATACGAAGTTTTTGTAAGGATCTTTGTCTGTGCCTATGTCAAAACCGTCATTGATAAGGTGTTGTGTAGTGATTTCCATTTCACGCATATCTACTCTTCCACAGATATAGAGGTACTTATTTAGAAGATCTCCATGTCTGTTTTCTTCAGCTGTCCATCCACGTACCCATTGGCTCCACCCGTTTGGTTTACCATCATTGTATTGCTGATTGACGCCTTCTACGTCCATCAGCCAAGATTCATATGTAGGAAGTGCTTCTTCGGTTATGGTATCACCTATAAGGACTGTAAGCAGGTCATAGTCCATTTCTTTGGCTATCTCTTGTATCTCTTTTACTTCATCAAAAAACTCCGGATCACGTGAATCAGGGAGTAAATCTGATGGTTGCCAGTTAGATTCTATAGGTTTTAAAAATTTAACTAGTAAATCGTCCATAGATTTTCCTATGGTTGACATTACTTCTAATCGTAAATTGTGTAAACTCATGTTACCGCGAAGGTAATGAATGAAGAAAGACTTATCGGTTACTTCGCGAAACATTAAGATTCTAAATTGCATATATTGAGCTGATTACTAAAACTAATTTGGAAGTCTTTGTAGTGTGACGAGCTTAAATGGGTGTGCGGGATTCTCTTTAAGGTAACACTATGGGACGATGCTGCTTCTAAATATATTGAAACTTTGAGTTTATTCATTTACTCTTTCACTTCTTCATTTGTGACTCAGGTCTGTTTTTACTCTTTTCACCCAATAATCCTTTTACCCATATTATTTAAACTTATACTTAATTTTAGACTTGTAATTGAGTATCAAGATTCGGCGTAATGTCAGAAGATGCACCCATGAACCTTTTTAGCCGTATCTTTTAGACTTAGACTTAAACTTAAACTTTGACTTATACTTTGTCCTACCTTTGCAGTGTAATGAAATTTGAAGAATATAGACTATCCACAGAAGTAAAGCGAAATCTTTATGAGATGGGCTTTCGGAGACCTACGGATATTCAGTTCAAATGTATTCCTCATATACAACGAGGAGAAGACGTACTTGCCATAGCTCAAACAGGTACTGGTAAAACTGCAGCCTTCGCTATTCCTATCATAGATAAAATTCAGCAGATACAGTTCAAAGCTTTTGAAAAAGGGAGTTTTATTCGAGCTATCGTAATGGCACCTACACGTGAGCTTGCTCAGCAGATTACTCAGGTTTTTAATGAGATAGGAAAACACACAAAGGTGAAAGCACTCTGTATCTATGGAGGAGTAGAGCAAGATCATCAGATCAGTAAGTTGCTAGAAGGGATGGATATTATCGTAAGTACTCCCGGCCGTATGTTTGATTTAGCCAGTCAGGGATATCTGAAGCTAAATAAAGTAGAGATACTAGTACTAGACGAAGCAGACCATATGTTAGACCTCGGGTTTGCTAAAGATATAAGTGATTTAGTGGAGAAAATTCCGGGACGCAGACAGACGTTATTTTTCTCTGCTACTATTAACCCTGCGATAAAGAAGCAAGCCTATAAAATGGTAGGTAGTGGTGCTATCCGCATACAGGTGAGTCCTAAGGATCCTGTAAGTAAGAATGTAGATCATCAGATTGTCTTTGTAGACATGGATGATAAACGGTTCTTTTTACAACGGTTGCTTCAGGAAAATGAGGATAAGAAGTTTCTGGTATTTGTACGTACGAAAGTACGAGCAGAGCGAGTGAAAAATGCAATGGAACGTGCCGAGATAGATACACTCACTATCCACGGAGACAAGGATCAAGCGGACAGAGAAACTACGCTCTTGGCATTTCGTACGGGAGCATGTAAAGTGATGATAGCCACGGATGTATCCGCTCGAGGTATAGACATAGATGGTATAGACTTCGTGGTAAATTATGATATACCAGATGTAGCAGAAAATTACGTACACAGAGTGGGGCGTACAGGCAGGGGCAGAGCTAAGGGAAAAGCAATCTCCTTTTGTGCCAAAGAAGAAAAGGAGTATCTAGCAGCTATAGAGGAATACACTACCGTACCCATCACTAGAGCAATGGTGACTAAAGGGGAATACTCGGAGACGATAGAGCTAGCAGATGAAAGCAAAGATGACTGGAAGTCACTTATGACTCAAGCACCTGTCAAAAAGAAAAAGAAGGGAAAGAAGAAGTAAAGGGGTTAAGTAACTTCTAATACGGTATCTATCTGCCAAATAAGCTGCTCCTTACTGCCATTTTCTAATGCTCGCTGTCCGCTGAGCACGCTGGTAAAGAATGACATATTAGAAAGTGAGCAGGTTATTTTTAATCAAGAAAAAGGGTGGCTTTTTTTTCTTCAATTTTCTCAGCAACTAGGTCAGATTCTTCTGGGTGAAGTACTTTGATAATTGGATTTTTCACTAAAGTGTCAAATAACTCTTTATTTTTCTTATCTGATTTTGTTGGCTCCTCAGTTATAAGATAGAAATTATTTTTCTTGTTATCCACTTTGTACCTGCGTGACAGTGAAGATATTAAAGTAAAATAATGGCTTATGTCTTTATCAATGGTGGAATAGCTTTTGTTGAAATCATAGGACTTGGCACCTACAAGACTGCCATTCTTGCCAATACAGTCTAACTCGTAGTTGAAGTAAAGGTTATCAAATATAGTTTTGTCAAATTTATAGTCTGTGTGAACCTTTTCGCTAACTCTTTGTATTAATTTTCGCTCGACTATATCACGTCTAAATGAATGCTCAGCAGTACCCGAAATAGTATGAGATAAATCAAAATCTCTTTTAAAAAGATACTTGAATAATTTATCTACATCTACAATTTCCGTTGCTAGGATGTTAGGATCTGAAAATTGTAATACGCCATTAGAATATCTACTTAAATAATTGTAAAAATTGGGTTGACTGTACTTTTGCTTATTACCACTGAATAAATCTATATCAGACTCACTTGTGTTTATTTGAGTAACTTTTTTATAAACTTGAGTTAAGATGAAATTTAAGTCTACATCAGTACTAGAAAGTAGTTTTGAAGCTATTTTCTTTTGTGTATCAGAAATATAGGTATGGAGCCTTTCACCGTCAAAACATATAGCTCCCACGGCAATAGAATCATCTGTTGCGGCATTAGTTGCGATTTTTAGGAGTGTGTAAAATTTCATTGTTTTAGTCTTAAAACGTGTTCTTGGAAGACATCCTTATTCCGTTGGGAATTGAAAAGTATACTTTGCAGAGACAAAAGATCTTTGTTCGAAATCTCAAAGTACCTTTGTAATTCTACTACAATGTTACTGAATTCTCTTTCCGATTTTGCTACACAAAGGTAAAAATTTTCTTTTTCGGCCTCTACTAGAGCATTATCTACTTTTAGATACTTCTTAATAAGATGTCCTATTTCTGATACCAAAATATGGTCATTGGCACTAGGAAAGTAATCATTATTAGCAAACGTGTCGTACGGTAACGTTTCAAAAATAAATGCATGATCTATAGCCTGAATCTGATAACCTTTTTTGATAGGCTCGAATAGTAGGTTGTAATTAGTGGCCTTTCTATCATCATTATGTACCCAGTTATCAAAAAGACAGATTCTATAAAAGTCTACTGGATTTATAATCTTACGGTAGGATTTCGAATCTATTGTGAGAGCAAAATCAAGCGAATCTATTGCGTTCTCAATAGTCTTAGAGCCAAAACAATAGTCTTCATAGTAGTGCTTTTGATGTGCACTGCTTAGCTCATCGGTAATTAGTTCTTGTGGCACTGTCACTAATGCACTATCCGGAGTGGGTATATTCCATATCCTTAAAAAGGCAGAACTGATGAATTCATTTAATATCTCATATGGAGGCCGTTTTTTGCGTGTGTTTTTAACGAAGTATTCCTCATAATTGTCGCAAATCACCCTCAGTGGACTATGTCCATCAGTGTGTATTTCTTCTTTGATATTTATTACTCGTCTAATATTCATATCCCTTCTATCGACGTTTACTTTTAGATATTGTACTCATTACTACCTTGTCTCATTATTCTAATCTCTGCTTTAAAATCTTTGTCTAAGGTCATATCTACTTGATTTTATTGTTATTATGTACTCTTTTAAACTGCAAGCTCTTAGCTCCAAAATTGATTAATAATCCAATTTCTAGGTTATATGCTTCTACATAGTTCATCGCTTGAGCTAGGTGTACGTCTTCAAGTTTTATTACGGCTTTTATTTCTACCATTATGCCCTCTTCTACAAAAAAGTCTACTCTGCGTGTTCCTATACCTTCTCCTTTATAGTTTATCTGCATCTCGTGCTCTCGGCTGTAGTTTATACTTTTCAGATTAAATTCTATAGCCAATGCCCGCTGGTAGATTACTTCTTGAAAACCATTGCCTAGCTCACTATGCACTTCCATAGCAGCTCCTATTATCTTATGTGTTAGATCTTCGTGTTTCATACTGTTTTCTCCTTTTGTCGGAACCTTGATTATACCTGATTCTCTTGATGAGCCTTGATTTTCTTATTCCAACAATCAAGGCAATCCTATAATCCTTTTTAAATCAAGGTTACGACCCTTTTTGTCTGCACCCTGATTCTCTTGATGAGCCTTGATAAACCTTGATTTTTTATAGTTCCAACAATCAAGGCAATCCTATAATCCTTTTTTAAATCAAGGTTACGACCCCTTTTGTCTGAACCCTGATTCTCTTGATGAGCCTTGATTTCCTTATTCCAACAATCAAGGCAATCCTATAATCCTTTTTAAATCAAGGTTACGACCCTTTTTGTCTGCACCCTGATTCTCTTGATGAGCCTTGATAAACCTTGATTTTTTATAGTTCCAACAATCAAG
>Ga0306865_1000397_pt1 | contig 18185 bp, 14 predicted proteins | sample AntRauTorckE5431_FD_190441 | JGI IMG/M metagenome (GOLD analysis project Ga0306865, IMG submission 190441) | Saline lake microbial communities from Rauer Islands, Antarctica - Metagenome Torckler E5 #431 (v2) (version 2) | ecosystem: Environmental > Aquatic > Non-marine Saline and Alkaline >... | reverse complement strand
AGATATGGCTATGCGCATGGATCCAGCTTATGAGAAAATTTCAAGGCGTTTTTATGAGAATCCAGACCAATTAGCAGATGCTTTTGCTCGTGCTTGGTTCAAATTGACGCACCGAGATATGGGACCGGTTTCAAGATATGTCGGAACAGACGCTCCAACGGAAGAATTGATTTGGCAAGATCCAGTTCCCGCTGCGCCAGCAGTATTGAATGACGCAGATATTGCGAATTTGAAAAAAGCAATTTCAGCGACGGATTTAACGGTTGCTCAATTGGTTTCTACGGCTTGGGCTTCGGCTTCAACTTACCGTGATTCTGATAAAAGAGGTGGTGCAAACGGTGGACGCATTCGCCTTTCTCCTCAAAAATATTGGGAAGCGAATAATCCTGCTCAATTAGATACGGTTTTATCAACTTATGAAACCATTCAAAAAGGGTTTGATAAAGCAGTTTCTACCGCAGATTTAATCGTTTTAGGTGGTTGTGTCGGAATCGAAGCAGCAGCAAAAGCAGCAGGTCACGAGGTTACCGTTCCTTTCACAGCAGGACGAGGTGATTCAGCTCAAGAACAAACAGATGTGGAATCATTCGCAGTTTTAGAGCCACAAGCGGACGGTTTCCGTAATTATATGAAATCAAAATATACGGTTTCAGCAGAAGAAATGTTGATTGATAAAGCTCAATTAATGAATTTGACAACGCCAGAAATGACGGCTTTGGTCGGCGGAATGCGTGTTTTAAATACGAATTACAACGGTTCTAAACATGGTATTTTTACAGATAAACCAGGTACTTTGACGAACGATTTCTTTACGAATTTATTAGATTTAGGAACAACTTGGAAAGCCGTTTCTAAAGAAGATGATTTATTTGAAGGTCGGGATCGCAAAACTGGCGAAGTTAAATGGACAGGAACTCGTGTTGATTTAATCTTCGGTTCTAATACAGAATTGCGTGCAATCGCTGAGGTTTTCGGTTCTGCGGATAGCGAAGCTAAGTTTGTAACGCATTTTGTTGCGGCTTGGGTGAAAGTGATGAATTTGGATCGGTTTGATTTGAAGTAATGAGGTTTAGATTTTTTTTATTGGAAAGGCAGCTCTGGAGGAGCTGCCTTTTTCTCTGGTTTTAATCATTTCTACACAAAAAAAATCAACCAGTCTTAATCGCTTTTAATTTTACATTTTGTAAAAACATTCTAAAACTTATTAATATAAACAACGCTGCAACAAACAACCACCAAATAAAGCTTTTATAAATAATAATTAAAGAGATAAAACTTATCAGAGAAATTATTCCTGTAATAAGACTTACTTTAAGAGTTGAGTTATCATGAAATTCGATTCTAAAAAATTCACCTTTGCTGTCTCTCTTTTTTTTATCATCAAAGAACATCATCATTCCAGTTCCCGCTATAAACATTGTCAGTATTACCCATGGATTGAAACCATCGCTGTTTTGAAAAATATTAATACTCCAAAATGAAAAACCTACTGTAATAATTAATCCAAGTATAAAATTATAAATTTCATTCGAAGTCACTCTATTCTCATCGTATAAATAGCTAACTTCTGTTTCAATCTTATTTTGGATTTGTTCAGTTCTTATCGAAACAATATTTTTAGAAATTTCCAAAATCTCTAAATCTGTTTTTAACTTTTCTTTTCGCTGCTTATCCGAAAAAGCTTCTTTTAATTTTATCGTTAGTGCTAAAAAACCTGATAAAGCAACAATTACTTTTATAATTCCCAAAACATCGTTGTTTATATTTAAAATTTGGTTGAGCATATCCATTTTTTTATTTTTAGTTATACCGAATCATCTTTTCATAGACCATTATTAATTCATTTAAATTCATTTAACAACCAAAATAATGATACTCAAACTAAAAAAGCGACTCCAAAACTAATGGAAATGTAAAGTTCACAAATGAATTTGGATAGGTTGTCTTGAAGTAGGAAATTGAGTTTTATATCGTATTGAGAAAGCAGATTTTTTTAGAACTGCCTTCTTTCATATTTATACTATTTAGTATCAACGCAGCCAAATAGATAGCGACGATTACTATTTAATACTCTGTTCGACAGTTTTTTTACCCTTCTGAATCTTTTAGCTTTTTCTGTTCTTTTCTTTCGATTTTCTTTACACTATCTTCTACGGGTAAATTTTCTGGCATCGTACCTCCGATATCTTCAATAGTCTGACGAACTTTTCTCCCAACTTCAAAATGAGTTTTATTTGCTTTTACTTTGCCTTTAATCTTATCTCTTTTAAGTTTTTCTTCCGTTTGGGTCGCTCGGAACAGATTCGCTGCTAATTCGGTGCTTCCCATATGATCAAGAATTTGTTGACTTTTTTTGAGTTCCTTTTTTCTGTGTATTTCCTTCGCTCCCAAACCACCATATAAACCTTGATAACCATGATTTTGGAATACCGCATATTCCCAAGGCTGAACAACTCCTGCATCTTTTGCTGCTGCCGCAAGTTGTGTATTGTGCTTCTTCATTTCATTACGAAGGAAAAGCCTTTTCTTTTCTTCTCTTCTGTATCAAGATTATTATATTCATCCAGTTGTTGAAGTTCTTGCAATCGAGTTTGAACAGCAAAATATGTTTGCCCCAATGCAACGACTTCTTTGGAAGAATCTGCATTCTGTACGATTAAATAACAAGCATATCTTGATAGCTTTATACTAATTACACCTCGTTTGCCACCTTTTCCAATGAGTATCATTTCGAGGACATCCTCGAAATGATACTCAACTGGTTGTCCACTATTCTTACAAGCGTCTTTTGCTCTTTCAATTGCAGGTTCAAAATGTCTATATTCTGAATATTCAAGAATTTTAGCTAATTCTCTTGCACTCCAATATTCAATACCATTTCCATCAAGATGTTTGAGTTTCTCAAAAAGGCTTTTATCACTTTTACCAATATCTTTTTTGTTCATATTTTTAATTATTTAGAATGGATTAGTAAGATATTATATTTTTTGCTTATTTTTTTTAATTTTTGTTCTACTACTTCTAATAAGCCATGAAATCCTGTTATCGGCTTAAAAGCCAATTCGAATTCTACTAAAAATAAGCCATTCCAAATACAATATAGATAATTTGATAATTTCTAATATTCAAAACAAAAAAAGCGACTCCGAAAACCTCAAAATCACTTTTTTTAATTTGCATTTTAAATTTCATCATCCTCAAACTCCAAAACAGCCTGCGGATCCTTTAAATCACCAACTTTCTTATAAATATCCGCCATTTTCAAAGTGACGTCAATAGATTTTAAATAAATAGATTCTTCCAAACCAACATAAGTTTTCATTCGCCAATCTCGTTCTGCTTCTTTATACAAAACATCAACAATCGGGCGTTTTTGGTCAATCAAAACATATTCTTGAAAAGTGTTTAAAGTTTGATATTTTCTAAATTTTTCACTTCTGTCGTAACGTTCTGTTGACTTGGATAAAACTTCGATTACAAGTGTCGGATTGATAATTACGTGATTATTTCCTTCATAGAATTCAGGTTCATCTGTGATGACTAAAGTATCTGAATAAACCGCTTGATTATATGCAGGAATAAAGATGGTTTGGTCACTACTCAATGTTTCGAAAGTATCGCCTTCTAATTTTCCTAAAAGTTTAAAAATATTCGAGATTAATCGGGTGTGGGCAAATGTTCCTCCAGGCATTTTTATAATTTTTCCATTTCTAAATTCACTTCTATAAGCAGCCTTTTCCTCCAACTCAAGATATTCCGCTAAGGAATACAACTGAACCGCCCCTTCTTCTAAAATACTTGCTACCATAATTTATCATTTTTTATTTTTTCTAAATATCGCAAAAAACATTTATAAAATCAATTTCAAACATCAAAAAAGTAACCCCCAAACCCTAAAATCGCTTTAAAAAAACCATTTTCAAAACGAACGCCAATGGAATAAGTTACCGATTTGAACGCAGTTATTTTATTGATGTTCCTGCAAATATTGGCTCTTTGACAATTTCTGTAAAATTCGAATAAATTGAGATTTTCGTAACGGCTGTCTTTAGCTGCCGCAAGGATTTTGAGACTTTTCGGAAGCTAAAGTAGCCGCTACGTGCAGAAATTGTCAAAGAGCCCAAATATTTGCCTAAAAAAGGCAAACAAATTTATTTGGATTGAAGGAATTTTTTTTGATAAAAAAAAAGTAGTTCCGTAGAAACATTTAGAGCGATTGATTCGTCATATAAAAAAAATAATAATTATGATGAAAATTATTCTATTGGCGTTTTTCCCGGTATTCCTTTTTGGTCAAAATACCGAAATCATGGGCAAACTTATTGATAGCAAGCGTAAATCCGAAATAGCCTATGCGAATATCGGTATTTTGAATAAAAGTGTAGGAACAGTTACCGATGATCAAGGTATTTTTAAGTTTAATCTTTCCGAAAAAATTAAAGATACTGATACGGTGATGATTTCAATGATTGGCTATGAAAATCGGTTGTTTGAGGTGGCGAAATTTCGTAAAATATTGAGTAAAAACAAAGTAATTACTTTAGAATCAAGGAGTTACAATTTAAGTGAAATAACGGTTATTCCAAAAGGAAATACCACAGAATTAGTTGGAAATGAAAAGCGGAATGAAAAGGTAGGTGTTTCTTTTGCGAATAACAATATGGGGCATGAAATGGCGGTCTTATTGAAAATTAAAGAACGACCAACCTCCGTTGAAAAAATATACATCAATATTACAAAATGTACTTTCGATAGTATTTTTTATCGCTTGAATGTTTATGAATACGATAAAAAAAAGAAACTACCGGCTAAAAATCTCTTACCAGAACCCGTTTATATCAATTTTACAAAATCAGAAACCGAAAAAACGCTTGTGATTGATTTAAGTGATTTGAATATTTTAGTGCAAGGTGATTTTGTGGTGAGTTTGGAATTAATCAAAGATTTGGGCGAGGGTGATATTAACTTTAGTGCTTCTTTCTTCCAAAGTAAAGGCTTCATCAGAAGGATTAGTCAAGACAAATGGGAAGTTGCACCTTTTAAAATTGGGGCAGGTATTTATGCTGAAATTCGATACGACGAATAGATTTTCGTAGAAAAAAGGAAGGTGTTTTTAAAATGCCTCCTTTTTTCTTATTCAAAAAAAAATAAAAATAAAAAATGGCTCTTTGACAATTTCTGCACGTAGCGGCTAATTTAGCTTCCGAAAAGTCTCAAAATCCTTGCGGCAGCTAAAGACAGCCGTTACGAAAATCTCAATTTATTCGAATTTTGCAGAAATTGTCAAAGAGCCTAAAAAATTAACTCCAAAAATCTCGAAGTCGCTTTTAATAGTAAATACCTTAAAGTTAATAATTTTACTTACTCCTTATCCTCAAACTTCAAAACCGCCTAAGGACTTTTCAAATTACTAACTTTTCTACAAATATCCGTCATTTCCAAAGTGACAGCAACAATTTTATAACTTTTAATCAAAGTAGTAACTACTATTTTGTGATGTCGTTGGTACAAAAAAAAACAGCATTGATTGCTCAATGCTGTTTGAAATTAATTTCTTTTAATAGATAAACTGTATTTTCTTTAAATCTTATTTTAATCTTTTACGGTTACCTGACTTGTAACGAACTACTTTTGCTTCGGGGTAACGTTCCAAAAGAACAAATTCCAAAAATTTTGTTGCACCTTCTTTCGTCTGAAACTCACCTAACATATAGCAATATTTAGGGTTTGCTGCTTCCTCAATCATTAAATTACCAAACTCAGAAAATAACACATTATCATTTGCCAAACGCTCCATAGAAGTTTTTAACTGAATGCTGTATCCTGTAAATTCTTCTTCCAAATAACTTGGTTTACTATATATATTTTTGCTAATTGCAGTCTCAGGTTTTGTACTAATTTGTACTACTTCGCCAAAAGCACCCACGACAGCAGAACCCTTAATCGTTGATTTTGACATATCAATAGGTTGTTCGAGCGTTTCGATTTGAGCAAAAACAGAAGCAGAAATCATTAATGCTAAAACTAAAGTAGTGAAATTTTTCATGGTGAAATTTTTTATATTACTGTAAAATAATAGTAGTTGATTACCATAATGTCAATTAAAATGCCAAGTCAAAATTTGATATAGTAATTTATAGTAATTTATTGTCAAAATTATATTTAAAATATTGATAATCAGTTATTTATATTTTACAGCATTTTTATATTAATATAAACCAAAATAACTAATTTTGTTTCAAAATAGTAAAATCGTGCCTATTTTGGGGTTCGATTTTATAAAATTATATATTGTGACATTTTAAAATAACTAAAAATAATAAAATGGTTAATAATAAAAGGTTACAAATTATTAACGTGACTACTTTAATTTAGAAAATGGAATTAATCGTTCAACACACAATCAATTTTTTTGAAGCAAATTTACATTGGTTTGGTTTGGTCATTATACCAATATCAGCGGCATTGATTGGTTGGCTGACAAATGTTTTAGCGATTTGGATGACGTTTTATCCGTTGGATTTTACGGGTTTAGGAAAGGTTGGCTTAGGGAAAGTTGGTTGGCAGGGAATTGTTCCTTCTCACGCTGGGAAAATGGCGGCACTTTCAGTGGATTTAATGGTCGGAAAGTTAATTGATTTAAAAGACCTCTTTGGGAAAATCAAACCCGAACAGATTGCAGAACGCACTTATCCGATATTGAAACCCATTTCAAATGAAGTAATGGACGATACTTTGTCCCAAAAAATGCCTTTACCGTGGTATTTTTTGCCTCCGAGCATTAAAGCCGAGTTTCTAAAAGAAGCGACTAAGGAAATTCCGCATGCTGTACAAGCTACGATGCGTGATATTCAAGATAATATCGAAACGCTTTTTGATGTAAAATCAATGGTGATTGAGCAATTAGAAGGGGATAAGGCATTATTAAATGAAATATTTCTGGAATGCGGCGCAGCAGAATTTAGATTTTTGGAGCGGTCAGGTTTTTATTTTGGGTTTCTTTTTGGCTTGATGCAAATGGTACTTTGGTACTATATTCAAGACGTTCCGTTTTCGTGGTTGATGTTGCCGATAGGTGGTTTATTAGTCGGTTATTTGACGAATTGGTTGGCTTTAAAATTGATATTCGAACCACAACAACCGATAAAAATCATTTTTTGGACGTTTCAAGGCTTATTTTTAAAACGACAAAAAGAAGTCGCAGCAACTTATTCCAAAATCGTAGCAACAAAATTATTAACGACAAAAAAGATTTTTGAAGCTATTTTAAATGGAAAAGAAAAATCACTTTTGGATAAAATCGTTAAAAAAAATGTGGACGAGGCGGTTAACCATAGCGTTGGCGGTTTTCGTTCGGTAGTTCAATTATTGATGGGACGAAAGGAGTTTGAAGCCACGAAACAAATAATTGCGAAGGCTTTTCAAGCTGTTTTACCCAATATTATTTCCGCAACGTTTGACTATTCCGACGAAGCATTGGATATGGAAAATACGCTTAATGAAAAAATGGCGAACCTCTCTTCGGCAGAGTTCGAAGGATTTTTACACCCTGTTTTTCAAGAAGATGAATTAAAACTCATTCTTGTCGGAGCTATTTTAGGTATGTTCGCAGGGTTTTTACAAATGCTATTTTTGTTATAAAAGAACCCACCCAACCTCCCTTGAAAATGGAGGGGCTTTCTAAGTGTTGAAATTAGTAGCTCTAAAGCTCAATATTCAGCTTTGCAAAAGCTCCTCCATTTTAAGGGAGAATTTATCCCGGTTTTCGGGAGGTTAGGTGGGTCATTAAGATATTAAAAAAAATGAAATTTAATACAAAAGTAATTCACGCAGGTATCGTACCTGACCCGAGTACGGGTGCGATTATGACTCCGATTTTTCAGACTTCAACTTATGTGCAAGACGCTCCTGGCGTTCACAAAGGGTTTCAATATGCACGGACGCAAAATCCGACTCGCCAAGCCTTGGAAAACAATTTGGCGGCTTTGGAAAATGGTTTTGGTGCGGTTTGTTTTGGTAGCGGTTTGGCGGCTTTAGATGCAGTGATTAAGCTATTCAAAAGTGGCGATGAGATTCTATCTGTCAATGATTTATATGGTGGTTCGTACCGTTTGATGCGTCGAATTTATGAGCCGTTTGGTATTAAATCTCGCTTTGTGAATATGAATGATGTGGCGGGTTTTGAAGCTCAAATTTCATCAGAAACGAAGTTGATTTGGATTGAAACGCCAACGAATCCAATGCTAAATATTGTGGATATTGAGGCAATTTGTACGGTTGCGAAAAAGCACGGTATTATGACTTGCGTCGATAATACGTTCGCTTCGCCTTATTTACAAAATCCAATAAACTTAGGTGCAGACTTGGTTTTACATTCGGCAACGAAATATTTAGGTGGACATTCAGACACGATTTTGGGTGCAGTTGTTGCAAATACAAAAGAATTATTCGACCGCTTGAAATTTATTCAAAATGCTTCGGGAGCAATTCCTGGGCCACAGGATTGTTTCTTGATTTTGCGAGGTATCAAAACCTTGCATTTGCGTGTTCAACGGGCGTGTGAAAATGCTCGTGCGATTGCAAGTTTTTTGCAAGAGCAGCCGCAAGTTGCGAACGTCTATTACCCTGGGCTTGAATCTCATCCAGGACACGAAATTGCGAAGAAGCAAATGAAAGATTTTGGTGGTATGGTTTCGTTTGATTTGAAAGGCGATAATTTCGATAATGCAACCAAAATTTTGAAAAATACACACTATTTTTCTTTGGCAGAATCGCTCGGCGGCGTTGAGTCGCTTATCGGTCACCCTGCCTCGATGACACACGGTTCTATTCCAAGAGAAGAGCGTATGAAAGTCGGTTTAACGGATTCTATGATTCGGCTAAGCGTTGGTATTGAAGACGTTGAGGATTTGATTGCGGATTTGAAAGGAGCTTTCGCAAAATTATAAAAAGCTTTATTGTTGTATTACCACATTGCTTGTTCTGAGTTTTCGGGACAAGCAATGCAGCAATGAAATCTATTTTTTGACACAAGTCAAAATAAATGCTGGCGGAACATTTCTCATGATAAAATCAAAATTTACGTTTCCGAAAATACTTTCGTAAAGGTCTTTTGTTAATAAAGTATAATTCAATTGCGAAAAAATACCACCTGTTTTTAAATTATCTTTTGCGGCATGCAAAATGCGTGTTCCAAGATCTTCAGGAATATTCACAAACGGCAAAGTCGAGACGATATAATCCGCTTTTTCAAAACCATTTTCAAGTAAATGTTTTTGAATATTTTCAGCAGAATCTTGGGCTATGATTAATCTATCATCATTGAAACTTCTTAATAAATCACAAAATTGAGGTAAAATTTCAAACGTAATTAATATCGTATCAGTGCCCATATTTTGCAAAATATGCTCCGTCACCACGCCATCACCGCCGCCGAGTTCGACGATACATTTAGCAGTACTAAAATCGATTCCCTTTATCAACCTCCGGCATACGAAGCGAGAACTACGAGTAATCGTACCCGTCGTCTTTATATTTCTAATGCCTTCCACAAAAAACTTTAATCGAGTCATATACATTTGATAATGTTCTAAAATGTTCAGTTATAGCCTACCAAAGGTAGGAATAATTTAATGGATTCTTGATAAGTCGTTTATTATAATTAATTATAGCATTTGGCTCATTATACATCTTAACTTAGGGAATATCAACGTAACGGCTATTTAATTGTGTTATTCGTAGGACGTCTATTTACGCCGCTATCTTTTTTTGACTTGAAATTACGATAAAAGAAATGGAGTTTTAGTAAAAAAAGTAAGCGTAAAAGCATTAAAAAAGGACGATTTTTTATAAAAATAAAGGGGCTTTTTATAGAAAATTAGACCAACTAATTTGGCTTTTTTTAGGAAAGTTTCGGTTTGTAAATTTTTAGTTGATTTCAATAAAAAAATCTTGGTTAGATAGAGTGGGTAGTTTATTTGGGTGCAGTTCAAATTATGGTTTTCATTCCGTCCCGAACATCGGTATGGTTACTCATATTGAACTGCACCTTTGGGAACTTAAAAGCTAACTTCGACTCAAAATTTCATGCCACTGAGAAGTAACTCTAAGATTGAATCATCTTTTGGATTATATCCTTTTTTGATATCAAGATCATACATTTTTCCAAAAGCATTCCAGTAATTAGCTGAAAAACCACCTTTCAAATCCTTCACAACCTCATACATTGGCATTTCTAATTCTCGCTCAATCATTTTGATTAAAACCTTTACTTCTGAGCGAGTTAATTTTTTTAAAGGAGCTTTGAATTTCTCTGCTAATTCGTTTTCCAATCGTTTGACGTGTTTCTTTCGATTGCGTTTGCTTAAATCTTTCGCTGTCGCTTCTAATTCTCTATAAACTCGAATCGCATCTATTGCATAAGCATAAACGGCAGAGGTATGATGCTGCATGACGACATAATGACGGCGTTCTTTGCTACTTTTGAATTTCCTTTTACTTTTCACAGAAATATAATCCATATCAACTACCGTCATGCTATCTCCTTCTGGAGTAATTTTCACTTTTTGAATGGATTCACTTTTTTCGGGCGAAATATATTTTTCTTTTGGTTGCCCAAAAGCATTGAATGCAGAAATGCTTAAAATAAGTAGAAGTATTGCTTTTTTCATAATTTGTCTTTTGAGTATTATAAAATGTGTCAGTTCTTCAAAAATAGGTCAAAATTTATTCCAAGTACCTGTAAATCAATACTATTAATCCGTTTTTTTAGCTATGCTACTAATTCTAACCATTTTGTAGTTCATTTTTTAGGATTATAAATAATTATAATTTCCAAAAAATGGAATTTTTATTTAAAAAGAAACGAGTGATTAAGCAGGATATTGAAAAATATGGTTTGATTAGCGGCAGCAGTTACCGAATTTGAAGCGTCAGAAATGCTAATTCAGTGAATAGGCGATAGAAAAGTAGGCATCAACACGGCTAATACCTAAAAAAACGGCTAACACTTTTTTGTGTATTAGCCGTCTTTTATATTGGTATAAATCATCAATTTCTTATCGCTGAATAATCTTCAAACTCCCGTATTTTGTACGAACTTCAATCAAAGTATTCGAACTTCCCGTACCGACTTTTCCCTTTAATTTTAGCACATTATTATCCCTTTCTTCTGAGGTTGTATTCATATTAGCAGGCGTTTCGATATCGGTCGCATCGCCATCTACGACCAAGTTAAACGTCCCGCCTTCGGTATCAATAATGAACTCGGTATATTGTCCGATTAGCTTTATTTTTTCCACAGAAACCGCTAAATTATCAATAATGACTTCGCCATATTCAAGATTAAAGTCACCACTTTTTAAGATAGATTCAATCTTGAAATCCGAGTGTTTTCCGGCAGCGTTAATTGTCCCGACTTTACCAATTCGAAAATCGTCATACCTTCCTGTTGAATTCAAATCTGTGACCGTTCCAATTTCAAAATCATCATATTTCGAGTTAGAGCGAATTTCTGAAGCTTCGTCAATATCAATTTCAGAATATTTACTAATGATGTCGATATTTTTTGCATTTCGCAGTCGAATGTCACCATATTTTATATCAATGATTAAATTTTTGACTTCCGAAATTGTGCCTTCGCCGTATGCCAAATCACATCGCAAATTATCGAAATTCGAGAGTTTAAAATTACCATATTTTACATTTATAGACGCATCACCTTTGAGACTCGAAACATAGACATCGCCAAATTTATTACTTACAGACAAGGTGTTCGTTTTCGGCATTATAATTTTATAATGGACGTTCCAGTTCATATTTTGTGTCGAACCCCAAATCCAATCCCTCCAACTTTGCGTTTCTTTTTCCTTTGAAGTTGTTGCTTTCACGTAGCCCGAATTTTTTTCAAAATCAATTTTTATTTGTTTGAAAAATTCCTCTGCTTGAGTCGCATCTTTGGCTTTTACGATAATTTCCACTTCTATTTTGATGGTATTTTTGTCCCAGGTTGTAATGCTAATATTTCCTTTATTATTATCTACTACAAATTTAGCATCAGCATTTACCTTGAAATTCCTAAGAATTTCTTTCGTGTAATCTTTTGCAGATAATGTACTTGAACTCATTATCACGACCAGAAAAAGTAGCCATTGTTTTGCCGAATTTTTATAAATTGACCTTTTCATTATTGTTATTTTTAACTGATTGTTCTTCTTGATTTTTTCTTTCCAAACGATTCAAAACCCGTTCTAATATCGCAATTTTTGATTGATAATTTTCAATCATCGCATTGACGACGACTTCACTCTTAACACCATTTCCATCTGCGTTGAGTTCTTTTTCTAATTCCAAAAACGAAGCATCTAATTCCTCAATATCATCCATCAAAGACCTATCAATACGATACTTTTTCAATTGCGTCATTTGGTTACTCACCTGCTCCGCATAAAAAGTTTCTAACTCTTGATATTCCTCGTTAATCGTTCCAAAAGATAGCTGCTCTGCCTGATTTTGAGCGGTCCAATAACTACCCAAAAATCCACCGACCGTCAGTAAAACCAAGCCAATCGCAGCGATTTTTGCATATTGATAAATACGACTTCGCAATGTTACAACCTTAGCCGTTCCTTTCGGCTCAGCCTGTTGATGCAACCTCGCTTCGATGCTTTCCCACACAAAATCCTTAGGCACTTTAGTATCAAATTCTGCTCTATTTTCCCGAACAAATTTTTCTAATTTATCCATTTATCTATTTTCTAATTTAAAATTTCCTTTAATTTTTTCTTTGCTCTGCTGTATTGTGATTTTGAAGTAGAAGTTGCAATATTTAGAATTTCGCCAATTTCATTATGGTCATAACCTTCCAATAAATACAGCGTCAAAACGACTCGATAGCCTTCGGGCAGTTGCTGAATCCCTTGTTGTACCCTATTTACAGAAAATTGAATATCTTCCCAATCCGTTATTTCCTCTACTTCGGCAGCGATATCTTGTTCGCCCATTTCTACAATTTGTAATCTTTTTTTCTTTAGAAAATTGATACAATTATTAATCACAATTCGCTTAATCCAAGCACCAATTGAAGAATCAAAACGGAAGTAATGCAGCTTCATAAAAACGTCAACAAAGGAGTTTTGTAACAAATCCTCCGCATCCGTTTCATTATTCAACATTCGAAAACAAATATTATACATTGCCTTCGAATACAGTTGATACAACTTTTGCTGTGCAAGACGATTATTCGCCAAGCATCCTTCCACAATATCACGATGTATGTCTTTATATTCCATGTTTGAGTAGCTTCGTCATCGCAGCTGCGAATGTCTAACTTTGATAATAATGACAGCAAGTATAAAAAAGGGTTGCGTAAGGTTGAAATCTTTTTTTGAAACTTAGACGCTTCGCTTAACCAAGGACGAAAAGACGACAGCAAAAAAAAAGTGCTTCTTCATATATGAAAAAGCACTTTTGAATATATCATTTTACAACACTACGAAAATCGGCAATCGTCGTCTTTTCGTCTTTTAACCTCTAAAAGTTGACAAGCGAATTTTGCTATTTCTGACCCGAGCGCCATCGACATATTTTACGATATAAGCACGTTCAAAATTGCTGGTATTCACGACCCTTTGCAACGTCGCCTTTGCTTCATCTAAAGATTGAAAAGGCATAAGCATTACCCGTGTCACCTCACTTCCATTGTCATCGATAGTCGTTTCTAACTGAATTGCACCTAAATTTCTAACATCTTCATATTTATAAGGCTTATATTCGGAAACCGCAACTAATTGAATTTTATACGTTTCTCCGATTTCAGATTCCGAACTAATTGGAATAAAATCATCAATTTTATTTTCTATCGGTTGTGTCTCATATTCCGCTGCGGTAGGAATTGTTTCCGTAATTCCGACAACAGCGTAGCGCTCGCCATTTTTATTAATATAAGGTTTGCCATCTACAAAATAAACTTTATCCTTTTTCTCGTCGTAATCTAAATCATCAAAATTAAACACTTTCAATCCTTCCTCATTCGTACTCGCAGGATTTTCCTTTGTCGGAGGTTCAGGCTTTGAAGGTGCTTGTGGTATGGTTGACGGTTCTTCTCCGTAGGCTTCTGCGATGCTCGGCTTAGTCGGTGGTTTATTCGTAACAGGTTGTTCTTCCGTGTAAGTTTCCTCCACCGTCGGTTTTGTAGGTGCGGGTCTATTATTTTGTGCAATTGACTCCTCTTCCGTGTAAGTTTCTGATCCTGTTGGCTTAGTCGGTGGCGGTCTATTATTACCCTCTGAAACCGTGTGTGCATCGATTTCAGGTCTAGTAGGTGGTTGAATCGCTGGAACTTCCACTTTTTCTAATTCCAAATCTTGTGTAAACTCAGAATTCGCCTTAAAGTTATTTGTTTCCAATTCAAAGAAAGTCGTTTCGTAACCATCTCTGGCAGCTTCTATTTTATATTTTCGATTAGGAGATAATTTGAAATAATATTCTCCATCATTAAAAATTTTAGTAATCAAAGAATTTTCACTTCCCGTTCCGTTAATTTCAATTAACTCGACCATCACATTATCCAATAATTTGCTTGAATTGCCACTTTCTGCAATCGCACCTTTGATAACCACTTCAATTTCCTTTTTCTCAAAAAAGAAAATATCATCGTTATCTGAATACTCTTTCGAAGTACCTTCCAAACGATTAGAAATAAAATAACCGTATTCCTTCGTTGAACCCAAAACGTAATAATGGTCATCTGAGCTGGAGTTAGTCGGTCGTGCAAGATTTACGGGTTTGTCCCATTTATCTAAATGTCCATTAGAGCGAAAAATATCCAAACCACCGAAACCTGCGTGTCCGTCAGAGCTGAAATACATCACCTCAGCCGTTTTATCATAAAAGGGCGTTCCGTCATTTCCAGCCGTATTGATACCGACACCAGCATTTATGGGTAGTGAAAAATTAAAATCCTCCGTACCGTTATCTTTCATTACGTACCAAATATCTAAACCGCCTAAGCCGCCATCTTTATCTGACACATAATATAAGATTTCCTTTCCATCAATAACGGTCACAAAAGGCTGCGTGCTTGTCGTATTTGATTCGTTGATATAATCAGGCAAACGGACAGGTTTTAACCATTTATTATTTTTGCGTTGCATCACGTAAAGGTCGCATCGAAAGTCACCTTGTAAATTCATTTCACATTGCGTAAAATAAAATGCTTTTCTATCTGGCGTAAACGTTCCGTGTCCAAAATGTGGTTTTTCCATACTCCCAAAAATCTGTGGTTTTTCGGGTTTGTCCCAACCGCCTCCGCCTCTTTCGGAGCGAAAAATCTGCGATACTCCATCGCGCATAGAAGAAAAATATAATAAATTTTCAACAAATGGAATCGGTGCAAATTCATTTTTATCACTATTAATCATTCGACTTAAATGCTCCGTTTCGACATCAGGCTCTCCGCCCTCATTTGCTAACCGAATCGCTAATTGACAACCGTTGATTTCGTTAGTAACTTTATCATTTATTTTATCAAAATTCTCTCCTTCATAAGTGTTAATAAACGCATCGAATTCCGTTATAGCCGTTTTGTAATCACCCGACTGTTTCAAGGCTGAAGCGTACTTAAACTTTCCTTTTGGATAATCTTTCGTTTCCTCTTTAATCACTTGATACATCGAAGCGGCATTCTTATAATCTCGAATCTTAGCGAATGCTTCGCCTGCCTTATAGGCTATTTCTGTCTTATTCGTTTTTTCTTCAAAAGCACTTTGATAAAAAGCTGCCGCACTTCCAAAATCTCCTTTTTGAAAAAACTCATCTCCCATCGAAACCTTTTTACGATAATTCATATCGCTTGATGGTTTTTGAATTTGTGAAAAAGCATTGAAGCTAAACACTAAAATAAGCATGATTAATAACTGGTGTTTCATAATCTAAATATTTAGGTATTAAACATAGCGATTTTTAATATAGGAAAAATTTCCATTTAAAGGTTTAAAATCGTATTTTCAATAGTTTTTGGAAAATATTGATGTTCCAATTGATGTATTTTTTCGGCAATTGTTTCTGGTGTATCTGTTGCGTCTAAACTACATTTTGCTTGAAAAATAATATTTCCTTCGTCATAATGTTCGTTTACAAAATGTATAGTAATTCCTGTTTCGGGTTCTTTTGCTTCGTGTACAGCGTTGTGTACATTCATGCCGTACATTCCTTTACCTCCGTATTTTGGCAATAAAGCAGGATGAATATTGATAACTTTTCCTTCATAATTTTGAACTAAATATTTCGGAATCAGCCACATAAAGCCTGCTAACACAATAAAATCTATTTTATGTTTAGATAATTCTTTAAGTATATCTTCGCTTTCATAGAAACTTATTCTATTGATTACCAATGTATTAATATCAAACTGTTTGCCAATGTCTAACACAGGTGCGGTTTGTTTATTCGAGATGATTAAACTCACTGAAATAGTGTTATAACTTTGAAAATATTTAATAATTTCTCTTGCGTTTGAGCCTCTGCCTGAGGCAAATATGGCGATTCTTGTCACGGTTATTGATTTATACGATTATTGATTTATAATTTTTTTAAATTAATTTTCAAGATACAAAATTAATCATTTTACTTTAGGGAATCGTGATATGATAGTTATCAAAGGACGAGCAAAGGGTAATTGACTGCAATTCATTGTTTACGCATTTGTTAAAAAAGTATTACTTTTGAAATATCAAATTAACAGAAGCGTAGATTGTGTGTTTTTATAATTCAGGATTGGGAAAATATTTAAACCAATAATACCTACGTGATAAAAAATAAATTGCACGATTTTGTTTTTAAAGTAATTGATATTACTGCACAGGAACGACAAATAATTCATACTTCGTAATTCATACTTTACGAAATACCTAATAATCGAATATTTTTTTAATTTAATATTAAAGTTTTTGTTAAAGTTGGGTAATCCTTGTAGAAAACAAGGTAAATCTGTTGTATTTTGTCGTGTTAGTGATTTTTTTACATTTGCCTTTATTAAAAAATTGAACAATTAGTTATGGGAAAGGATAATTATCAATTATTGATTGGAAAGTTAGATAGCTTTATTCGTAAATATTATGTGAATCAAGTTATTCGAGGCGTATTGTATAGTTTAGGATTAATCCTTGCTTTGTTCTTGATTATCAGTGTTTCGGAGTACTATATGTACTATCCTGCGAGTACACGAAAAGTGATGTTTTTCTCTTTTGTAGGCATTAGTGCTGTAGCTTTGGTGAGTTGGATTTTTGTACCGCTAATGCACTATTTTCGCTTAGGAAAAGTCATTTCGCATGAGAATGCAGCAATGATTGTTGGACAACATTTCGGTGACGTGAAGGATAAATTATTGAATATTTTGCAATTAAAAAAGCAATCTTCTACGAGTGAAAACCGAGAATTAATATTGGCAAGTATTAATCAAAAAACACAAACGTTAACGCCTGTTCCTTTCAAAAAAGCGATCGACCTTACACAAAATAAAAAATATTTGCGCTTTGCATTGCCACCGTTTTTGGTGCTTTTGGCTTTATTGCTAATTGATGCTCGAATCATCAAAGATTCGTCTGCTCGATTGTTGCAAAATAGCATTGAGTTTGAGCGTCCTGCTCCTTTTCAATTTTCAGTAAAAAATAAAGATTTGACGGTCATTCAGTTTAATGATTACGAACTGGAAATAAACATTATTGGCGATGTTTTACCAAACGAAGCCTTTATTGATATTGATGGTTACGAATACAAATTGACGAAAGTCGAAAAAGATAAATTCACTTATAAATTTAGCAACGTCGCCAAAGCGATTGCGTTCAATTTTACAGCAGGTGGCTTTGATTCTAAACCGTATGAATTAGATATTCTAAGAAAACCGAATATTGCTGGATTTGATGTGAAGCTAAATTACCCGAGTTATATTGGTCGTAAGGCGGAAATGGTCAATAATATTGGTGATTTGGTTGTTCCAGAAGGAACAAATATCAGCTGGTTTTTTTCTGCACAAAATACGGATAATGTATTGGTGAAGTTTTCGGGCGAAAAAGAAATGACGGAAGCCAAACAAACAAATAAAGAGTTATTTTCTGTCAAGAAGAAACAACGCAAAGACCAAATTTACACAGTTTATATTTCTAATGCGGCATTACCAAATGCGGATC
>Ga0306865_1000395_pt1 | contig 18188 bp, 8 predicted proteins | sample AntRauTorckE5431_FD_190441 | JGI IMG/M metagenome (GOLD analysis project Ga0306865, IMG submission 190441) | Saline lake microbial communities from Rauer Islands, Antarctica - Metagenome Torckler E5 #431 (v2) (version 2) | ecosystem: Environmental > Aquatic > Non-marine Saline and Alkaline >... | reverse complement strand
ATAAGGAATATTATGCTTGACCAATAATTTTGAGATATGATAAAATTCTTTAATAAACGAACCGTGAATATGAAAAACCGTATCTTTTGGTAAGTTCGAAATTGCTTCAACGATTGAATGATGAATACGGAATTTACTCGAAATTGCTTGAAATAAACGTGTTTTGTAGTTACGAGAAGGATAATTTTCCACCAAATTAGCCGTAATTCCCCAAACGGTAACATTGTATCCTAAATCAGTTTGAGTCGTCGCTAAATTATGAGCAACCTTATTGACTCCGTTCATCCGTTCAGGATTTGCCTTACCAAGTACTAAGTGAATAATTTTCATGTGAATATTAGTAACAGTTATCTGGGCGTGAAATTACAATTTTTCTTTAAAAAATAGGATAAACTAATTCATCCTAAATATCCTTTTTTTTCGCAACAATTGATTTTATCCGCCCTTTATATTTCGTTATTTTGAAAATTAAACTTGAATGATTGTTTTTGGAAAAGTAAAAACAAAAGTTGTCCCTTTTCCAAGTTCCGAATCAATCCAAATCTTACCACCGTACTGGTCTATAATTTGCTTACAAATCGCCAAACCCATACCAGTTCCCTCATAATCTTGACGCTTATGTAGTCGGTGAAACATTTCAAAAACCTTATCATGATAGTTCTTATCAATTCCTATTCCATTATCTTTCACTCGGAACTCCCAGCTTTCGCCAGCATCTTTTCCACTCACTTCCACCACAGGCGTTTGTCCTTCTTGCTGAAACTTTAAACTATTGGAAATCAGATTTTTAAACAATTGTGTTATCTGAAATGAATTAGAATAGATCTTAGGTAAATTATTTAAAATAACTTGTCCATTACACTTTAATAACCGTCCGCTCAGAATATTTTGAACGCTCAACATCAACCCATTCAAATCAACCCATTTCAAATTCTCCTGCTTTAAGCGCTTGATTTCAGAATATTGCAACAAACCCTTCAACAAATCCGTCATTTGCTCTACTCCCACCATAATAAAATCTAAATATTGCCGCCCTTTCTCACTTAAAACATCTCTATGATACCGATTCAACATCAAAGTAAAACCACCGATAACCCTTAACGGCTCTTTCAAATCATGCGATGCAATGTAAGTGAACTCTTCCAACTCTTTCGTATAGGCTGCCAACTGTTGATTTTTCTTTTCAATTTCAGCTTTCGTTACCTTCAAGGACTCATTTACCTCCACTTGTTGTCGATAACGATAAAAAAGGAAAAAGAAAAATATTACGAAGAAAAAAGAGATAAGAATAGCAAGACTTCGATATAATATTTCAATTTTATTATCCTGTTCCAAGAGCTCTCGTTCCCTTTTTTCATTCTCATACCTTGCCTGCAATACCAATATTTTATTAGAAATAGAGGTACTCATCAGGCTATCTTGAAACCTATCATACGCCACATGAGAAAGATAAGCCGCTTCATAATTTCCTATTCCCGCATGACTTTTTGATAATGCCTCATAAGCGTCCCTTAAAAGGGGCTTCGCCTGCAATTGTTCGGCAAGCACCAACCCTTTTTTTAAATCTACCAATGCGGAATCAAAATTATTTTGCAATATTTTTATATTCCCAGTCGCAATAAGATTTTTCGCAATATCATAATCTCCTCCTTCCGCTGTCAAAATCAACAAAGCCTTATCATAAAACTTTAATGCCAACTCATATTTTTTTTCTTTTTGATATAAATTACCCAAATTTCCTAAAATAAAAGCCCTTGCTTTCTCGCCTCCTTTTATTTTTTTAGTAATTTCCAAACCTGTCTTATAATTAAAAATCGCTTTTTTTATATTTTTTTTATCTAAATGAATTTCACCTAAATTATTATACGAATAAGCAATACCAAGAGAATCTTTAATTTCTATCCTAAGTAATAAACCTCTATTAAAATAATTCTCTGCCAAACCATATTTACCCATTTTTTTATAAATGACCCCAATATTATTATAAGACCGACCCAGCCCAATCTCATCTTTCAACACCTCCCGAATCGCTAAAGCTTTCAAATAATTGGATAACGCCAAGTCATAATCACCCAGATAAAACTGAATCAAACCCAGCGTATGCGTCGATTCTGCAATACCTTTTTGGTAACTTACACTTTCCGCTAACTCCAAAGCCTGTCCGACATACTCCAAAGCCTCTTCACGAGATTCACTTTTATTCCGATAGGCTAATTCCTTTAGTATCAAAGATTTATCTTGTTTTCTGGTAGGTTCTTCATCCAATAAAACTTTCAAGGAATCAATTGTCAAATACTCAAATTCTTGAGCTTGAAGCGGAAAATAGAACGCCATTAAAAAAATAATTCCCGAGAATTTATAGTATTTCATTAGAATATTAGATATGGTTAATTTTGGCGGTTTTGTTATTGATCGTACGCTTAATTTTACTAATAACATAATAACGTATAAAATTTAATTTTTATACCTTGGTCTTTTCTATCATTCGTTAATTAATCACAATATTACGAATATATAGAATCATAAATTAACTTTATGCAATTACGTTAAAAAAAAATTACATGAGACAGAAAATTTTAACACTTATATTGTTATCACTTTGTTGTAGTTCACAGGTTTTCAGCCAAATACAACCACCGTTTACCAATGCTGAAACTCGGCTTAAAAGTACGACGCAGCGAAAAATGCTCACCGAAAACTCTTTAGTTTCCAATATTGAATTTCGTAATATTGGCCCAACTGTTATGAGTGGGCGAGTCGTCGATATTGACGTTTCCGAAAGCGATCCTTCGCACTTTTACGCAGCCTACGCTTCAGGTGGCTTATGGTTTACCAATAATAATGGGACAACCTTCTCCCCTATTTTTGACCACGAAACGGTCATGACCATTGGCGATATTGCCGTCAATTGGCAAACAAATACCATTTGGATTGGAACAGGCGAAAATAATTCGAGCCGCTCTTCTTACGCAGGTGTCGGTATTTATAAATCTTCTGATAATGGGAAAACTTGGGCATACATGGGTTTGCCCGAATCGCATCACATCGGACGGATTATTTTGCACCCAACCAATCCCGAAATCGTTTGGGTTGCGGCTTTAGGGCATTTATATTCTGCAAATGAAGAACGAGGCGTTTACAAAACAACCGACGGCGGCAAAACGTGGACAAAAACCTTATTTATTAATAAAAATGCAGGTATAATTGATTTGATTATCAATCCGAAAAATCCTGACGAACTCTACGCAGCAGCATGGGAACGGACGCGTAGGGCGTGGGACTTTACAGAAAGTGGCAGCGGTTCTGGTCTTTATAAATCAACCGATGGTGGCGATAATTGGGCATTATTAAATAATGAAAAAAGCGGTTTTCCGACAGGCAAAGGCGTTGGGAGAATCGGTTTGGCGGTGTTTAATGATGGGAATCAGGAAAAAATTTATGCTATTTTAGATAATCAATTTAGACGAAAAGAAAAGGAAGGTAAAACAGACAAATCTTCCTTACAAAAAGAGGATTTAGTAGAAATGTCTAAGGCAGATTTTTTAAAATTAGATGAAGAAAAAATAACGGAATATCTGGAAGATAATGGCTTTCCCGAGAAATATTCGACCGAGAAAGTAATTAAAATGATTAAGAATGACGACATAAAACCCGCCGCTTTGGTCGATTATTTATATGATGCGAATCAACAATTATTTGATACGCCAGTCATTGGAACGGAGGTTTACGAATCAACCGACGGCGGCAAAACGTGGACGAAAACGCACGAGGATTTTATAGATAATGTCTTTTATTCTTATGGCTATTATTTTGGTCAAATCCGAGTATCACCACAAGATGCCGACAAAATCTACATCATGGGCGTGCCAATTTTGCGGTCAGACGATGGCGGAAAATCCTTTAAATCCATTTCTGGCGATAATGTTCACGCAGATCATCACGCACTTTGGGCGAACCCAAACCGAGCAGGACATTTGATAAATGGCAACGATGGCGGCATCAATATTTCTTACGATGATGGCGAAAATTGGATCAAATGCAACTCCCCTGCCGTTGGTCAATTTTATGCTATAAACGTTGATATGGAAGAACCCTACAATATTTATGGTGGCTTGCAAGATAATGGCGTTTGGACGGCTTCGAGTAATTACAAGGCTTCGCCGAGTTGGCATCAAAGCGGTCAATATCCGTATAAATCCATCATGGGCGGCGACGGTATGCAAATCGAAATTGATACCAGAGATAATAATACCGTTTATACGGGCTATCAATTTGGTAATTATTACCGTATTAATAAAACAACTGGGGAGAGCGATTACATTACACCAAAGCACGTTTTGGGCGAAAAACCATTGCGGTTTAATTGGCAAACGCCGATTCATTTATCGATTCATAACCAAGATATTTTATATTTCGGTTCTAATAAACTGCACCGTTCTTTTAATCAAGGTCGAGATTTCAAAGCGGTTTCGGGCGACTTGACGAAAGGCGGCAAAAAGGGCAATGTTGCTTACGGTACGTTGACGACGATTTCCGAATCTAAATTCCAGTTTGGCTTGATTTATACTGGCAGCGATGACGGTTTCATTCACGTCACGAAAGATGGCGGCAACACTTGGACGAAAATTTCGGACGACTTGCCACAGGATAGATGGGTCAGCCGAATTTATGCTTCAAACCATGACAAGGCAACGGTTTACGCTTCGCTCAACGGCTACCGTTGGGACGATTTTACGGCTTACATTTACGTGTCAACGAATTACGGAAAAACGTGGGAACGCATCGGAACGGACTTGCCGACCGAGCCTGTAAATGTGGTTAAGGAAGATATCGAAAATCCAAATATCGTTTATGTTGGTACGGATCATGGCGTTTATGTTTCCTTGGATAAAGGCAAAAGTTTTATGGCAATGTCGAATTTGCCAAACGTAGCCGTTCACGATTTGGTGATTCATCCGAGGGATAAAGATTTGATTGTCGGAACGCATGGCCGCTCGATTTATATAGCGAATATTGGGTTATTACAACAGTTAGATGAAAAATTATTGGCAAAAAAGCTACATATTTTTGAGGTCGATAAGGTTCGTTATAGCAGTCGTTGGGGCGAAAGTCGGTCGCAATGGAGTGAGGCGAATATGCCAAATATCGAAATTCCAATTTATGTAAATACCGCAACAACGGCTAATTTGACGATTGAAACTAAGGATGGTGTCGTCCTAAAAACAATGAAATTTGACGTACTGAAAGGTTTAAATTATTTAGCTTATGATTTGACTATTACTAAAGATGCAGTAAAAAGTTATGAGCAATCATTAAATAAGGAAAACAAAAAGGACGATAAAAATACAACGGTCGAGGCAGCTGAAAATAGTGATTTTTATTTGCAAAAAGCAAAATACCGCATCAGTATCGAAGCCAATGGCGAAACGCAAGCACAAGATTTTGAGGTCTATGTGCCGAAAAGACGAGGGCGTTCTGTACCGAATCCCGAAGTGGAAACATTGGATTAAGCACCATCGGGTTTTTTACGAGATAACGTAAAGGGTCGGACGCTTTAAAAGTGTCCGACCCTTCCTACACTCGAGGAAGCCAATATTTTTTGACTTCAGCCTTTCCAGCAAAAAGGGTCAGACGATTCCGACGTGATTAGCATTTATAAATTTCCGTGATTCAGATAAAATCTTTATTTGGGATTAAAATATTAAAATTGATATATTGTAATCTATTCGTTACCAAACGAATATATAACGGAATAATACTTGACGGTTAGGTGTTCATGAATTCCTTTTGACAAAAACGTTTAATTGTTATCGAAATAAAATGTAGTAACCAGAAAAATTTATTCCAATGATTAAATCACTTTACACACTCGTACTCCTTTGCAGCGGTTCGTTATTATATGGACAGGTCTGTACATCTACTTATCCGATTGATTCCATCGCCTTTGATGCGACGTTTTTTACTAAGGTAGATAATGTGGTGTATGGTATTAATGGGCAAAAAAATAGCTGGTCAACGGCTTTTGGTGATTATGATAATGATGGTTTTGTGGATTTGTTTGTTGCCAATTATGATACAAATAGGATAAATCAATTATACCACAATAATGGGGATGGCACTTTTACGGCGATTACGTCTGGCAATCCGATTGTTGCGGATTCGGCTTCTTCTACGTCTGGGGTTTGGGGCGATTATGATAATGACGGGAATTTGGATTTGTTTGTTTCTAATAGTCTTGGCTATGATAATTTTTTATACCATAATGACGGCGGTGGGATGTTTACACGCGTCTTAAATGATCCGATTGTGAATTATCTTGGTTACTCGCACGGGGCGACTTGGGTGGATTATGATCAAGATGGTTTTTTGGATATGTTTGTTCCAGAGTATTTTTCTCTCGCACCAAATAGGTTATACCATAATAATGGAAATGGCACATTCTCGGTAGTTCTTAATTCGGCTGTGACAATAGATGCAGCGGCTTCTGTTAGTTCGGTTTGGGGTGATTATGATAATGATGGGGATCAAGATTTGTTTGTAGCGAATACGAATAATTTAAATAATTTCTTATATCAAAATGATGGTAACGGCGTGTTTACCAAAATCACGACTGGCGATATTGTGAATGATGGTCGTCAATCGGTCGGGGCATCTTGGGGCGATTATGATAATGATGGGGATTTGGATTTGTTTGTGGCGAACTCTGGTAATCAGAATAACTTATTGTACGCCAATAATGGTGATGGAACGTTTACGAAGATCACGAATAGCATCGTAACGACAATTAGCAGGAATTCACATGGTTCGGCTTGGGCGGATTTTGATAATGATGGGGATTTGGATTTGTTGGTGACGAATGATGCGGGTGATGACAATGAATTGTATATCAATGACGGCAGTGGGAATTTTGTCGCCGCAGATAATCAAATTATTCATCATTCGGGAGAGTCGTTTGGTGCAGCGTGGGCGGATATTGATAATGATAATGACTTGGATTTGCATATTGCGAATCACGATGCAGAAGAGAACTTTTTGTATATTAATAATTATGGAACGTGCAACAATACGGCAGGTTTTGACTTGACTGGAACGGTTAGCAATGCTTTGGCTATTGGATCTCAAGTTAGAATTTTGGCAACGATTAATGGCGTTCCGACTTGGCAATTGCGTGAAATAGCGTCTTTGACTGGTGGCGGCATCGGTGGTCAAAATGATAGTCGGGTTTTGTTTGGTTTGGGTGATGCGACTCAAATAGATAGTATGGTGATTAAATGGGCTTCTGGTTTTGTCGAAGTGTTTACCAATATTAGTGCAAATAATGCTTATGAACCCTTTATAGAACCGAATACCTCGGAGGTTTGTGGTGTGGTGTATGACGATTTGAATAGGAACTGCCAACAGGATAATGGGGAAGTCGGCATTGCGGGCATTCCCGTCGTTGCACAACCTGGCAATATTCAAACTTATACGAATCAAGATGGAAAATATCAATTTGATTTAACAATTGGTACTTACACCCTGACGGCTTTGGATACTTTGATTTGGGCGCAAAGCTGTGCCGTGACGACTCAAACCGTAGCGGTAATAGCGATTGCGGATAAGTATTGTGGGTTTGATTTTGCAGACACAGTGGTTTGTCAAAGTCCTGATTTGTATGTTGCGTTATCCGCATCACCGCAACATATTGGCTTGGTCAATACACATGAAATTACGGTTGGAAACAATAGTATTCAAACAGCCAATGCGGCTATTTTGATGGTGAATTTTGGTGCGCATATTTCGCCCTTAACGGCTTCTTTGCCATGGAATAGCAATAACGGTACGACCTACATTTGGAATTTGACGGCGATCGAAATGAATCAAATATTGACGATTTATGTAGAAGATTCGCTTTCCGCAACGGCGACTATGACGGATAATTTAATCGTTACAGCAACGATTATGGATAATATTCAGTCGGATTGTAACCCAGCCAATAATATGCAAAGTACGGAAGGTACGGCAGCTGAAACGGAGATTAATAGTATTCAGGTTTCACCAGAAGGCTTAATTCTTAGAGATGAAGAACTAATCTATACGATTCAGTTTCGGAATATTGGAAGTGGTTTTGATAAGATAGTTATAAAAAGTAAATTACCAGAATATTTTGATTTATCCACCTTTGCGAATCAAGATATCAGTCATCCTTATGAGTTTAGTATCAAAAATGAACAGACTTTGGTTTGGGAGTTTGAAGGCATGCACTTGTTAGATCCTGCGGAAGAAGGTTCGATAACCTTCAAGATCACCCCAAAATCGGAGATATCCGTTGGGACGGAAATAAAAAACAAAGCAATGGTTTTCCTTGATAATTCCACACCAATTACCACTAATACGGTCATCAATGTCATTGATAAATTGAGTACTGTCCCGTCAGGAAGTATCGGAATTTCTCCAAATCCAATGAATTCCTTTACGGATATTCTATTGAATTCAAATGATGAAACGATTGAAAGTGTAGTGATTTATAGCGTTGTAGGGGTAAAAATGGTTTCGTTTAGTAACGTAGCTGAAAAACGCCTAAGAATCGAAAATAAAAACTTATCACCCAGCTATTATATGGTACGAGTGACCTCTAATTTAGGAAATCTTTATACGGCGAAGTTGTTGGTACTGTAGATGAAAGGCGGTTGGGTTCTTGATAATTGAAAGAAATTGACCAAACTATATTACTTTTTTATCGGTAAAAAAACCTGACAGGTGTGCAATCCTGATTAGTTTTCAGTTCAAAAGTTCGCCCCAAAAATGTCAGTTGTATCGTGCCAAAGCTACGCTTTTTTATGACAATCTGTACTGTGAATTGCTACGAACCGAGGCGGAGCGCTGCTCCTTTATAAGTTAAACAAGGGCAGCACCCTGACTCGGTTTGTAGTAAATGGTATCACGAAAGAACAAAAGAGCGTAGCTCTGACACGATACAACTGACATTTTTGGGACAAACTTTTGTTGTTAAAAACACTCAGAATCGACACCCTACCTGACCTAATAACTATAATCTAATTTTGTACCGCAGTTTGGAAATCAACCTTACGATTGAACCCATTATTCGCCATTATTTAATTTCAATCGGTTCACCCAAAAACTTAGGCTTTACGCCAAATAAAATATCTATAAAAACCTTAGTTCGAGAGAAATATTCACGGATTCTTACTTTCAATCCGTAGCGAATCGACGCATCTCGTGCATTAAACCCGACCGCTTTTATATCATTGGCTTCCGCCAAAAAAATCGCCCGTTCGTTGTGAAACTCTTGCGAAATAATCGTCAAACTATTTTGCCCAAATACCTTTTTAGCTCTGACGACAGAATCCAACGTACGAAAACCAGCATAATCCAAAAAGATTTTATTTTCGGGAATACCGTCCGCAATCAGTGCCTCCTTAAAATCCGTTGGCTCGTCATATTCCGTTCTACCATTATCACCGCTAACCAAAACGAAATCAATCTTTCCAGCTTTATACAATTTTACCGTTGCCGCAATTCGATATTGAAAATATTTATTAACGTTGCCACTTCTCAAAAGCTTTGCCGTTCCTAAGACCAAACCGACTTTATTTTTAGGAATTTCAGACGTATCTGCATAGGTTTTTCCTTGCGTCCGCAGTTCGATAGTCAAGTTAGCGACCAGTATCATTGCAACAGGAATGAGTATTAAAATAATTGTTACTTTGATGAGTTTTAATACCATTTGTTTCATGGTTTCTTTTTTTTAATAAATAAATGGCTCTTTGATAATTTCCGCCAGTAGCCGCTACTTTACCGATTGACCGAGAACTAAAAGTAACGGTGCGACAGAAAAGCAATCGGAAAGATAACATTTACAGCATTCAAAAAATCCAAAAAAACAACTTTACCATCTCATAAATTCCAGTATATACCCATTAGCGAGCGGTATAAATTTTGTCAAGCCGAACGGTGTCGGTTCTCCGAACCTCAAAATCATTGATAATATTACTTTTCTACAAACCCCGAGGTTTGTAGAAAATAGAAATTTGAGTTGTTTTTTGAGGTTCGGAGAGCTGACACCATTTCAACCAAAAATCGTACTACTCACTAATGGTATATACCCTAATAATGACAAATCAATTAATCCTACTTTCCATTCTCCGAAGCCCAAGTCACCCCTCGCCCTGCTTCGCTCAAAGGCACACAACCTTGATAAGGGCCAGGAACAGCAACGTGCTGAAGTACTTGTGTCGTCCCAGGTTTTGAGAAGAAGAACGCCATTAAAGTACCTTGTTTGGCTGCAAACCAGAAAATATCTTTCGTATCTTTTCCACTTGCTGCGTCTTTATATGCTTTATCTTCAACCGTTTTTAGATACGCATCTCGTGCATCATCGGTCATTTCCGTAAATGATTTTCCATTTGCCGCTTCACACGATTTATCGAAATCATCAATTGCAGCTGCATATTTCTTTGATTCTGCTGCTGGATAAAATTCGCTCAGCATCGTATCAATAAAGTTCGTCACCCCAGCATCTTTTGCACCAGGCGTATCCGTTTTTGGCATAATTCGCTCTGCAACTTCATTGAAAACATCAAATTGCTTTTGCGTCATATATTTTAATCCTCCGCTTACTGCTGAACCCGCTCCGCTTTCACAACCTTGCAAAATTGCAGCAGCAAAAGGCATTGAAATCGCTGCACCAGTAAGCAACGCAACCTGACGTAAGGCTTCCCGTCTGTCCATTATTTTTATATTAGAAAGTTAGATTTTGAAAAAGAATTCGGTATTAATTTTCAAAATACAACTATATATTTTTTAAAAAAATTATTTACTTTTTAATAATCAACTCTCGTTCAAAATTTGATTACGATATTATGTTATTAAAAAGCCATTCTCGTTGAACCCGCCCCACCCACGGCAAGCGAATATTACATTTGTCCCGAGTCCTCGCATACGCATTAACACTGAAATTCATAATACGTATTATATTGATAATCAATATTTTATAGTAATATTCCGTTTTCCTAAAGTTGTAAAGTATTGCGAATAACTATTCACAAAAATTGTTATTTTCGCTTTTTTGAAACCGTGTCGGTTTCAAAACCGACACGGTTTATTCCGACAGAAAAATAATCGGTTTTTAATAATTCAGAACGCTGATTATTAAAATATTACATATTACGTAATTTAGTGTTGATGCGTATGCGAGTCATCGGGATGCGTTTGCATTTGCATTCTAAAGCGTCCCTTTCTTCAAAGCGTTCGCCGCAAAATCCGCTGCACGAGCCGTCAAAGCCATGTAAGTCAAAGAAGGATTAACGCACGAAGCCGAAGTCATACAAGAACCATCGGTTACAAAAACATTTTCTGCACCCCAAACTTGATTATTGCCATTCAAGACAGACGTTTTGCGGTCACGCCCCATACGAGCCGTTCCCATTTCGTGAATCCCCAAACCAACCCCATAGGAATTATCATATTCTTGAATATTTTTCGCCCCAGCAGCTTCCAACATTTCTCTTGCAGATGCCATCATATCCTTACGCATCTTCAATTCATTTTCCTTAATTTCTGTACTAAAATCAACCGTTGGCAAACCCCATGCATCTAATTTATCGTAATTCATTTGCATAAAATTGTCTTCATAAGGTAAGGTTTCACCAAAGCCTAAAAGATTCATCGTCCAGCCGCCGGGCGTTTGTACCGCTTGTTTTAAGTCCGCACCAAAACCCTTTCCTTCTGCTGCTGCGTGCCAGCTGCCTCGACCGCCGCCGCCTTGATAACCAAAGCCACGAACATACTCTTTATTCGTATCGCCACCTAAATTACGGAAACGAGGAATATAAATACCATTCGGACGACGACCAACATAATACTCATCTTCGAAACCGTCAAATTCTCCTCTTGCACCGACTTGAAAATGATGATCCATCATATATTTTCCTAAAGCGCCGCTTTCGTTGCCCAAACCATTTTCGTGTCCTTCATATTTCGACTGCATCAAAACTGACGTAGAAGCAACCGTTGAAGCACATAAGAAAACCACTTTTGCATAATATTCAATGCTTTCATTTGTTTCTTTATCAATGATGCGAACGCCAGTCGCTTTGCCAGTTTCTTTATCGTACAATACTTCCGTAGCAATAGAAAACGGGCGAATCGTTAAATTTCCAGTTCTTTCAGCAGCAGGCAAAGTAGAAGATTGACTACTAAAATAAGCACCATACGGACAGCCCCTCATGCAGCGATTACGAGATTGACACTGCCCACGACCATTGTGCGGAACGGTTAAATGTGCCGTTCTACCGATCGTCATAATTCTATCGTTATACTTTTCTTTCAGGCGTTTTTTAACGTGTTTTTCGATGCAATTAAATTCCATCGGTGGCAAAAATTCACTGTCGGGCAACTGCGGCAAACCTTCCGCTTGTCCGCTAATACCAGCAAATTTTTCAACATAAGAATACCACGAAGCAAGGTCTTTATAACGAATGGGCCAATCCACACCATTACCATCTTTCATATTCGCCTCAAAGTCAAAATCCGACCAACGGTAACATTGACGACCCCAAACTAACGACCGACCACCGACTTGATAGCCCCGAATCCAGTCAAAACGTTTGCCATTGATTTCATTATAAGGATGCTCAGAATCCTTTACAAAAAAGTGCTTCCATTGATCTCTAACCGTATAGCCCGTTCGACTTTGTTTCGGATAATCTTTATCAATTTCCATTTGCGGCACTAAACCACCAAACTTAAATTCCCACGGTTCTTTATTTGCAGTTGGATAATCATGGATATGTTTAACATCTCGCCCACGATCCAAAACGATGGTTTTTAAACCTTTTTCACAAAGCTCTTTCGCAGCCCATCCACCACTAATTCCAGAACCCACGACGATAGCGTCATACGTTCTTTCAGCTTTACTTTTACCATTGATATTGCTCATAATTTGTATTTGGTTAAAATGCTAACTTTTTGACTATTAGCAATTTATATTAAAATTTAATATTAAAAAATTATTTATAATATTTATAATATTTGGCTTTTACAAATAAAACCCCAACATAGTATTTTTTTCGTAATTATTCAAAAGATACTTTGGCTTTGTGTCTTTTTAACAATTTGAAAGATTGTAAGGAGGACTTCAATAGTTTTGCGATTCAAGTTGGAAAGGCGTTTTAATAAAAAAATACCAACTTTATTAATTCCCTATATAAACGAAATCTAAATTAACTTCGTACTGGTGTTAAATTGACGATTGTCATCGACTGTCGCCAACAAAAATTCATATATTTGTGTTATAATTCCAGAGAAACAAATGGTTCACGATAAGACGGTTTTACGGAATGAAATATCTTAAAACCTTTATACCAAAAAAAATATTCATACTATGAAATTAATACATATTATAGCGGTCATCGCTATTGCAGTCGGGATTGGAATTTTGGTTTCTGCCTCAAATGATATGGCAACTTATTCTAATTTTAAAGATGCTTTTGAAACGCCAGGTCAAAAATTCAAGGTTGTTGGTACATTGTCGAAAGACAAAAAAATGTATTACGACGAACAAAAAAATCCGAACTATTTTACATTCTTCATGAAAGATAATGAGGGCGAAGAACATAAAGTCATTTTGCGCAAGGCAAAACCACAGGATTTTGAGCGTTCAGAACAAATCGTTTTGACGGGAAAAGTCGATAATAATGAGTTCATTGCTACGGATATGTTGATGAAGTGTCCGTCAAAATATAAGGACGAGGAAATTCAAATGAAAAAAGCAGCACAGGGAAGTTTGTAAAATACTTTTATAAAATGTTATAGAATTCTAAAGTTCATAAAAACGTCATTCCGATACATCGATAAAATCAGTATCGAAATGACGTTTTTTAGTTCTGTATTTTAATTAAAAAAACAAAAAAATTGATCGTTATACCGTTATTTTGCGGCTCGAAAATAAACATAGAAGGTGAGAATCCGGACACTTTAAAAGCGTCTGAATCCTATAATAAGCAATAAAAAATGAACGAAATACAGTACGTAGGTGAAAATCTAATACCCGGGCAACTGGGACATTTAGCAGTAGTTTTGGGGTTTGTGGGGTCGATTATGGCGGCAATTGCTTACTTTTTTGCAACCAATAATCGCAATAACGAAAGTTATGACTCCTGGAGAAACTTAGGACGAATTGCGTTTGGCCTTCACGGCATCAGTGTTTTTGTCATCATCGGAACGATTTTCTATTTGATGGTAAATCAATTATTTGAATACAGTTACGCTTACGAACATACGTCGCCAGATTTGCCGATGAAATATATCGCTTCCGCATTTTGGGAAGGTCAAGAGGGTAGCTTTTTGTTATGGATGTTTTGGCACGTCGTTTTGGGCGGTATCTTGATGTTTACCGCTAAAAAATGGGAAAGTCCAGTGTTATCCGTCCTTTCGATGGTTCAGATTTTCTTAATGACGATGATTTTAGGATTTTATTTTGGCGTTGAAGATGTCAAATTTGGTTCAAATCCTTTCGCTTTATTGCGGGATACGGTTGACGCACCAATTTTTTCAGACCCGAATTATTTATCCAAAATCGCTGGAGATGGCTTGAATCCTTTATTGCAAAATTATTGGATGACGATTCACCCGCCAACTTTATTTTTAGGTTTCGCTTCTACGGTTGTGCCTTTTGCTTTCGCAATTGCAGGACTTTGGACGAGAGATTTCAAAGGTTGGTTAAAACCAGTTTTGAATTGGTCTTTATTTTCTGCCTTTATTTTGGGCTTAGGAATTTTGATGGGTGGCGCTTGGGCTTACGAAGCATTGAGTTTTGGAGGTTATTGGGCTTGGGATCCAGTTGAAAATATGTCGCTCGTTCCTTGGATCGTTCTCATAGCAGGGATTCACGCCGTAATGATTGCAAAAAACACCGGTCATTCATTGAAGATTGCCTTCTTATTTATGCTCGCTTCTTTCGGAATGATTGTCTATTCTACCTTTTTAACACGAAGTGGAATTTTGGGTGACACGTCCGTTCACGCCTTTACAGATATGGGTTTGGAGTGGCAATTGGTTGTTTTCTTAGGGACAATTTTCGTGGGAAGTTTAACTTTATTATTTGCCAGATGGCGACAAATCCCTGAAAACAAAAAAGAAGAAACGGCTTATTCTCGTGAATTTTGGATGTTTATGGGTTCATTAATTTTGATATTTTCAGCTATTTTAATTTCGTTCACGACTTCGATTCCTGTTTATAACAAAATCGCATCGGTACTTGATGGTTGGTTTCCCAATCAAAATTTAGCTTTAAATTGGTCAACGCCAACCGAACCGATTGAACATTATAATAAATATCAAATTTGGATTGCCGTTTTAATTACGATTATTTCGGGCATCGCTCAATTCATGCGATACAAAGCACCGAGTTCGGCATATTTAAAAAAAGTTGGTTTACACATTGGTTTTTCAGCGGTTGCAGCTTTAATTATTACCGTTGGGACGTATTTTGTAATTAATTTGAATACCATTCCTTACTTGATTTTAATGTTTGCTTCCGTTTTCGGCATCATTGCGAATTTGGATTACGTAATTTTTGTTTTGCGTGGTAAGGTCAAAATTTCGGCTGCGGCGGTTTCCCATATTGGTTTTGCCGTAATGGTAATCGGGACGTTAGTCTCTGGTTTGAATAAAGAAATTATCTCCAAAGATGCCTTTATGCGAACGAATATTATCGAAGGTTTTAGTCAGGATAATGAGAATAATAATATCTTATTATATCGTAATTTACCAACAAAAATGGGTGAATATATGGTGACTTATCAAGAAGATACTATTGAAGGTTTTAACCGTCACTTTATTGTGAATTACAAACGAATGGCTGACGATGGCAAGGTTACAGAAGAATTTAACCTTACACCAAATATCATTTATGATAAAAATGAAGCTAAAATTGCAGCATCAAACCCTTCGACCAAGCGATATTTACATAGGGATATTTTTACCCATGTTTCGGCTTTACCTCGGGTAGAATTAGAGCCAGAATACGCAAAAGAAGTCGAGGATAGTTTGAATTATAAAACGTACGAAATTCAAGCTGGAGAAACTTTAGATTTGGCGAGTTACGAAGTAACATTCGTCGGCTTTAATAAAGATCCAAGAAAACAATCAAGTCACGCTAAAGATACGGACATCATTTTGGGTGCAACTTTAAAGATAAAATCCAGAATTTCGGATTCTACTTGGACGGCTGAACCTGTATTTATGGTGCGTGAAGATGGGCAATTTGGAATTCCAGAAGAGTTAGAAGAAATTGGTTTAAAAATCAAATTTTCGGACAAATTTCCGGAAATCGTAGCAGCCGCAGAGGAGAATTTGACCACAAAAATTGTTCAAATCGCACAAGGCGGAACATTTGAAATGGGCGGATACGACTTCATTTTATCAGGTTTTAATCAAAATCCTGATAATGAAAACTACGCTGCACAGGAAGGTGATATTACAGTCGGCGCAATTATCTCGGTATTCAAAAATAACGAAAAAATTACGACCGCAGAACCAGTGATGATTATTCGCAACAACCAAATTTTGAATGCACCAGAGGAATTGAGAGCACAAGGTTTGCGCCTTCGTTTCCAATCTATCAATCCTGAAAATGGCATCGCAACATTGGAAGTTTCAACGGGTTTACCCGAAAGACAAACCGTTGCTTTAGACATCGCTCAAAACGTCAATCGCAGTGATTATATCGTTATGGAAGCTATCGTTTTCCCAGGTATTAATTTATTTTGGATAGGTAGTTTGGTCATGTTATTTGGATTTTTGCAAGGTATGTTTGTTCGATTAATGTCGAAAAATTAAGTTTTTATTTTGAGATAATATTATTAAAAAGGTCAAACGCTCTTGTGGTGTTTGACCTTTTTTTTGGTCGCTATTTTGCCTACCATATTGCTAACTTAACGGCGGCTAAAAACCGTTACAACATTAAAAAAATGCCTAAATATTTAATATTTTAAAAAGCTACTCCTCTCCCACTACCTTTTTCAAAATATCTTTCAACTCTTCATAATCCACGGCTTTTGCTTCCAACATTGCATCTCGTTCAGCGACTTCCGTTCGAGCGTATTTTAGACTTTTATAAAAATATCCCAACAATAAAAACGCCGTAGCAACGAGAATTCCCAATATTATCATGACAATTTGTAGGCGATTTATTTTTTGAGTCTGTCCCGAATTTTGCTGATTCATTTCATTTTCATAACGATTTTCAAAATTATCCATTTGCCGACTTTGCTCTTCCTCTTCCAAACTATCGGTCAAAGATTTATAATTTTGATGCGAAAAATAGGCTTCTTTATATTGTTTTTTGGATGCATAAATTTGAGATAACAATAAGTTAGCGTCACGCAAAAGCGGCTTATCAGCGATATTTTCAGCGATATTTACCCCTTTTTTGGTTTCCACCAATGCCTCGTTGAATTTAGATTGCTGCATATAAGCGTAGCCCAAATTCATATAATTTACCCCAATTCTTTTGGTCATTCCTAAGTTTTCGTTGATTTTCAGGGCTTCTCGCAAATTCGTTACCGTTTGTTTCGTTCCAACTTCCGTTTTATAATCACTTCCCAAACGATTCAAACTTTGGGCAACACCATGTAAATCATTATTTGATTGAAAAATCCCCAAAGCTTTTCGTTCATATTCCAACCCCTTTTGCCCATCATTTTTGCGTAAATACGTCAACCCAACTGCCGAAAAAATAGCCGCAACTAACCTCGGCGATTCGCTAATCATTGCCAAATCTGCGGCATTTAGAAAAGTTTCCAACGCCTTGTCATATTGCCCTTGTTCATATTTTGCTTGTCCAATATTGTAATACGTTTCAGCGATAATCGTATTATTTTTCAAGGTTTTAGCCGTATTTAAAGCCAAATCAAAATACGTCATTGCTTCCTCAAAATCACCTTGCGATAAAAACGTTCGACCCAAATTAATATATGACTGCGTAATCCCTTTTTCTGCCTTATTTGCCTCAAAAACAGCCAACGCATCGCGCTCAAATTGAAACGCTTTTCGATTATTTTTTAGTTGCCAATATGCCGTTCCGATTTTATTCAAAGTTTCCCCCAAAACAAGGTTATTCCCCAATTCATTTGACAAGTTTTTACTAATTAAATAATAACCAATCGCCTTTTTATAATTCTCCT
>Ga0306865_1000394_pt1 | contig 18210 bp, 30 predicted proteins | sample AntRauTorckE5431_FD_190441 | JGI IMG/M metagenome (GOLD analysis project Ga0306865, IMG submission 190441) | Saline lake microbial communities from Rauer Islands, Antarctica - Metagenome Torckler E5 #431 (v2) (version 2) | ecosystem: Environmental > Aquatic > Non-marine Saline and Alkaline >... | reverse complement strand
GAGCTGCTATATGATTGCTCAAACATTTGATTTGCCACTTCTGGCGGAATATCTTGTGAAGCACAAAGCGATCTAACAATTGCCTTATAAAATGGATCAAAATTAACTTCACTTTCGTTTGTTGTAGATTTTAATTTAGCTCCTTTTGGTAAGTTCAAAACTTGACCACTTGTCGATTGTCTTAACGCCTGAGCAGTTCTTCCGCTTTCTTCAAAAGTATTATCTTCATTGGTAACATTAGCGACTTTCCTAGCTCCAAAATTGCCGATAGGATTTTCTCCAGTTGATGAATCATCGTGTTCAAAAGTATAAACTAAATCAGCCATTTTTTCAGCCTTTGAAACGGAAGCTTCAACAAATCTATCTAATTTAGATATTTTCTCCATTATAGAGCTGATTTGAGGAATACCCCTGTGATGATCTACTCGGTGTTTACCGCCATAGATCATCCAAACCATTATATTTCCTCTTGAATCTTTAGCCTTTATTCTCTCGTAATCAGCTAGGTTATTATTTTTATCAGTTTTTACCCAAAATGCAATATGCTCACCCTTTGGACTAACTTCAACACCTTGTACTATTTTGTTTTTATCCCCTTTGCCGTTATCATCAAATGGTGTTTCGATTTGCTCGCCGTCAATTAACTGTATTTTTATTCCTGTTTTTTCTAAACGCATTACGATTAATCCGTCACCACCCAAATAAGCGGTTTTAAACGCATCACTAGCCTTTGCGTGTAAGTTTTGACGACCTGAGTAGTCGCTTAATTTAGATTTAGACCAAAGATTAAAAAGCCTTTCTTTTTTTACTATATTTTCGTCACTTACTTTATCGTAGCCTAATAACTCAAGAACTTGGTTATCTGGCTCATATTCAAACTTTAATCCAGTACCTACGCACCATTTAAAGAATTTTCCAGTAATTAGCTTAACTAAATCGGTTTTAAGATCTAATTCATAAGCTCGAAGCCTTAATTTTAGATGATCTGGCTTTAAGTCGTATATATCTCCAAGCTCTCCAATGGTTTTTTCACCGTCGAAAGCAGCAGAGTATACTAGGTTTTGAGTACGCGGATAGGCTGGCATGTAGTTACCGCCAAAACTATTAGGATCTAAGGGTTTTAAGCTACTATTTTTACTAGATTGATCGTTTTTTTGCTCAGCTTTTTTTGGCTGTTTAGATTCTTTTTTGAAAAAGTCATTCCATGCCATAAATTAATTGTTTAATCGACCCCTTAAAATGGTTATTCTTCCATTATATCTGTTAATATACATCTGTAATTGCGTATCTAATGCGTGTATTCCTTTGATAATTTGATCTAAAGACCTAAACTCTGTGCTTATCTTAGTTTGTCCCGTATCTAAGGTATAAGAGGCAGTTCCAGAATCATCTATTGCGCTAGCCATCGTATCATACATAAGATCGATTAAAACCTCTATAGCTTCAATCTTAGCCTTATTGGAGGCTCTTGATGTAATATATTCTGAAATACTATAAATGTATATTCCCATATATGCAAATATAATAAAAAAAGCTATTGCGGTTAACAATAGCTTTTTTTATTTTTTTAAGAATACCTCCTAGATGTTTTATTTTTGAAGTTCAATAGATTCAACTTCTTGATATCCAAAAGAAACATAAAAAGCACTTATAGCACCTAATACACTGTAAGCGCTAACTATTTTATCATCATTTACACATCTAGCATTGTAAGTAACTTTGTATTTTTTCATGGCTTTCTAGTTATCATTAATTATTAAAACATTTATATCATCGGTAATTTTGAAATCATAATGCTCGGTATTATAACCGCCATAGGCTAAAGTGTAAAGAATTGAACTTTTTGAAATAACTAACTCGGTTACAATCCTTTTTTCTCTTTGAATATCTGTAATTAAATAAACAAAATCTCCAATATCAAATTTGTTGTCTATGACCATCATTTTGTTTTATTTATTACTATTCCTTTTTTGTTAAACTTTAAGCCGTGCAAAGGACAGGTTTTTACCCCATCTTCGTCAGCTTTGACTTGGCTCAAATCATATCCCCTATGAGGACATTTTCCTTTATGAATACATTTATTTTTTAGTTTTGACTTTTCGATTAAAGAAACATCCGTAATTCCTGTAAAATCTTCGTTTAAAACTGGTAATAAATGATATTCTAAATCTCCAAAATCTTTCTCAGGTCTTAATTCAGTTGCAAATATGTGTAAAGAATGAGAATTTATAACTGTTGGAAAATTGCCGTCGTTTTTATGATTTATAAATCTGTAATCTAAATGAAAATGACTTTCTTTTTGACCATTCTCAACATCGTTATGAGGATGATTAATGATTGGTAATACAAAAATCTTAGTATTCTTTTTAATTTTTACATCTAACCAAATATTTTCTTCATCTTCTAATTCTCTTTTGACCAGACAAGGTACTAAGAATATTTCTCCCTTTATTAATGGTCGTTGCGCTTCTTCAACTTTCATGATTTATTTTTTTTTATTTCCAGTAAGTTACTTTCCAGTTAATATTTGGCATATCAAAATGGAATCTTTTTTTAGTTATAAAATATGTGCAAAACGATTGTTTTGTTTCTCCATCGCAATCGATTAAAACCTGATATTTTTCTTCTTTATCAGGTTTTTTATCTTCGATTTTATTCCAGTTTTGAAAAGTTATTTTTTTCATCTTACAAGTATATCACTACCTACATAGCTAGGTCTACTGTGCATTTCTATATCACACATTTTTTGATTAAAAACTATATAATCATTTTTAGGAAAGTTATCCATTACAAATAAATGATATTTGTTTTTAGTAGCGTTTGTTTTGTTTGCACATTTCTTAGCTAGTTGGTTTATTGTAAGATTTTTCATGGTGTATCGTTTTTAAGTACACTACAAATATAAAACACAAAAAAACATAATAAACTAATATTAACAAAGTTTTAATAGTTTGCTCTTGCTTTTACTTTTATATCTGCGCCTTTGCTTTGCTATTCACTTACAAACTCAACAAAACTCGCCCAATCTAAATGTCTAAATCTAGAAGGGTTACTTCTTTTTATTAGGTCCATGAAAACATATCTAGCCGCTAAATTATAGATCTCTACATCCCAAAAGTGGTTTTCTGTCATGCTTGTTTTTTTATCCCATTTGAATCCAACTACTTGACCGTTTTCTTTTACCTCTTTTCGTTGCTCACTTTCAAAATGTTTAAAATATTCCTTAAAACTATATTTACCGTCCCTCGGGTTTGGAAAATTCATAAACCCTGGAGGTTGTGTTCCATCATCTGTTTTTCTTAGCTTCATGTAGCTTGCCAGTTCATCTTTTAACTGGTCGACCTCTGCAATATATAGCTTTGGATTTTCTCGGCTTCTCTTAACGGCTGGCGTGTCCTTTAAATCAGATCTAAACTTTTTATCTGACCTACCTTTAATTCCGTACACTGGATTATCTCCGTCATACATATTGATAAATTGATCGGCATATCTAGTGAAGTTTCCAGTATCAACTATCGAAATACTAATTATGTATTCAGTACCACTTTGACCAATTATATCCCTTTTTATTATTTTATCCAAAATAGGCCATACGCTGTTTTTCTGACCATGCATGTAAGTGTATTTTTTTCTCTCATGATCTTTTTCAATTTCCTTTTTTGATTTTGTATGTTTACGCTTAAAAGTTCCAATGGCTCCTTGATCGATTGAATATTTTACACCATTTGCAGCATATGCGGAAATTGCCCAATCGATTCTTACATCTTCAATATCTTCATCGGTATTCATAATTCCTCCAAGGTCAGCAGCAAGAGATATAAAAACAATTTCGCCGTTTCCGTCCTCCTTTGATAGCTCATCTGGTATTATTCCAATATCATAGGTTCCCGTATTTTTCATTAATTGCATGATCTTTGGAGCCTCGCCACGTTCCTCAAATGGTAAACCTAGCCGAACATTGTAAAACGCTTTTAACATGTCAACGTTTACGGGTTTTTTTGGCGGGCATGCTTCCAAAAATTCTTTTACAAGATCTTGCCAGCTAAAAAAGCCAGGAGGTATTATAAGCGAATTAATATAATAGCTTTTATAATTTTCCTCTATTGCTTGAGCCGTTGCAATCCATTTGCCGCTTCTGTTTAATTTGTTTTTTGATTTTTGGCTAACCTTATGGCCACAGTGTGGACATTTATATCTTACACTATTTTTTATTAGTTTATTGTTTTCGTCAGTTTCCCAGACTATTCCAGCGCGTTTGTTGTTAGGTAAATTAATTTGAAAATCCGTAGGCATCCAACCATCGCATTTTTCGCAAAGCCAATGCCATTTTCTCTGGTCCCCTTGCATGTAAGATTCATAAACGTTTGACGATTGGGTTTCTGTAGGCGTGGAAATAACATACATTTTCGCTAAATTACCATAGGAGGTTTGACGCGCTTCAACTAGCTTTCTAATGCTTCCCTCTTTTTTATCACTTTTTGGAGCAGCATCAAAGTCATCCATGAGAACAGTCTTAACACTGAAAAATCTAAACTTACTTGCATTATTAGTTCCTTCAATAATTGCGGACCCACCAGCAAATTCTTTTGAAAGATCGGTGTCTCCAGATCTCTGGCCTTTCGCTCTTATCGTGTTTGGCCTAATAAGATGTTTCAAGTTACTGGCTTGCATAATATTGTCAAACCGCTCCCGAATTGTTTTTTTTGCCAAATCTTTATCTCCAGCAGTAAACAAAAAATTATCTGGATTTTCAGAAATTATGTAAGCCATACCAGGAACCACCAAACCTTGAGTAATTCCAGATTGTGCGGATTTCATTACCGCAACCATTTTAGTCGGATCGCTAGGGTGTAACGTGTCAACAATTTCACGACAATATGGCGATAAATCGTAACTCATTCTCCCGTTAAATCTCGATACTTCTTTTGGTAAAAAAATATTATCCTCAATCCATTGGCTCGGAATCTCTTTTACAGATTTATAACTGTATAGTTTTTCTTGAAAACTATTTACTTTGTCTTTCCATTGCTCTGCTATCATTTTCTTTTGCTATGCTCTGCTATCATTTTTTATTTCCTTTGCCCTCTGTTTAAAGTTTCTGAATATTCCTCAATTGCGTTATCTAATTCTTGTTGAGATAGGTCTTTTGATTTTTCCACGTTTAAATTTATTATTGTGGAAAGTTTACCTGTGATCTCCGCTAATTTATTTCGATCCCCTTCCGCTAAGATCTCACAATATACGCTAGCTAGGTTCTCGGCGTCACTTTGAAAAGTTGAAAAAATACTTTTGTTATGAATGTTTAAAATTTGAAAAACTAAATCAACTGGAATTAATTTACCCGCCATTTTTTCAATTTTTAAGCGCTCATGCTCTGCTCTGTATTCTACTAGCTCAGCATCCGCTTTCTTTTTTCTAGTGTTCCAATCAACTATTAATTGGCTATTTAAATCAGCAGCACTTGGAGGGTCGTTATCTTCTTTGTTTTTGGACCTGCTATCGGTTAAACCGATGTTTGTTTTTGCAATTGGTTTTTTACTTTCCTTTGCTGTAGCGGTTTCTTTTGATTTGTTTTCGGATTTGTTTTTTGGTTGTTTTTTTTTAACCACCTCTACGACCTCAGTATGAACCTCATTTATAGATCTATTTTTATCATCAAACTTTTTTTGATACCTATCAAAGAAGGCTTTATTTTGGGCGTTCTCGGTATTTATTTTTCTGAACTCTACAACTAAATTATTTCTACCAACGTTTGTGTTAATTACTTGAGCGTTCGTATGACAAAGAGCAGCAAATTCTTTTCTAGTTAGTTTGGCCATTATTGGTTTATTATACGGATGCACTTGTTTATTTTGATTAAACTTTCTTCATAAGATTTAATATTTTCTTTTTGCTCCTCTAATATATTAGCAGCATTATGTAAATTTTCATAAACTGTTCTTTGATTTTCTAATATTTCTAATAGATTTTTCATAAATTTTATTTTTTTAGTTTTTCAAATCTTAAAGTGTATTTTTTTCCATTACATTTATAAGAAGCATCTATATAGTTTGGTATTTCTAAAACATCCATTGTTCCTATTAAAGTTTTTCCAATTTCTTGTAATAAACTGTCAAATTCTTTTTTATTTTTTTCGCTTAGTTTTTCCATAGCTTCCAGTATTTTAATCTGTTATTTTTTTACACCTAAACCCTATATTTTACAAGGGTTTTTAATTTGTTATATAACAAATATAAGATAATTTATTGCAAATGAATATAACAAATCGCAAATCTGTGAAAAATGCCTAAAGATTGTGGTGTTTAAAGTATTGCATAATTTAACAGAACCTCTGAAAGTACCTAAAAAATTTAGTGTCTAACATACCACACTTAACGCCTAAGACATTTAAACAACACACGCACACACATATAAGTAATTAATAAATACAGTTGCTTAGAAGGCTTTAAAATCACTATTTATTTTACTGATTTGCTTTAATAAAGAATAAATTAACAACTTAACGAGTAATATTATCAATTATATTCTGTTTGCTGCTTTTTACTATCTCATTTGCTACTTTTTACTATAATAATTATCTATAGTTAACATCATTAATAATAGATTAAGTTTATATAAATAAAAAAATAGTGCAACATTATAGTAAAAAAGTGCATCAAAACAACTAAATAATATTGATGCACACCTTTGATGCCCACCCCTTAACTAAAGATAATACATTGAATACGTGATAGTTATAGTTAAGATAGTGCAACACTTGGTAAAAAACCCCTATAACTATTATAGAATAATATAAAAGTTAGGGTAATATTTAGAGAATGTTGCACTTTTTACTCATAAAACGTTGATAATCAAGTATTTAAAGGGTGTGCATCAAGGGTGTGCATCAGAATGTTGATGCACTTTTACTTTATTATGCTGCTATTATTACTAAAACTTTGTTAATGAATGTATATATAAAGATGTTGTATCTTATGTTTGTATCATCAAAACAACTAAAAAAAAATATATTATGAGCCATTCAATGATTTACCCAGAGTTAGGAGAAACAACAAAAGCAGCAATAGAATACAAAGTGACGTATGGCGGAAAGTTTTACGTAACTACAGACCTAGAATTAAAAGCTCAAGGCCTTAAATTAGTCGGTGATGGTAGCGATCACAAAAGAGGTAAAAAGACTTATACTGCTACAGAAAAGGCTATGGATAAATTAAAAATTAATCATGAGGTTTGCTATATTGCAAGCCTTTAATAAATAAGCAAAATGAAAAAGGTAAATTTAGAAAAGACAGAAGTTTTAAAAGTTAGTGATTTAGATGATACCCAAATTATAGGAGTTAAATCTTTGCAACATAAATATCAAGTTGTTAAGCTAGACAGAAGGTCTACTGAGTTAAATAAGCTTTGCTATCAATTAGTTTATATTGGAAGTCATAATAAATATAGAAATGCTTATGGGAGTAGTATTGAATCTTTATTAAAAGGATTAGATGAATCGACAACTCAAGTTTTTGTGTTTGATAATATTAAAGAATTTTATGGATGGTTATCAGAAATGAATTTTGATTAATAAAGCAAATAAATTATGAAAAAAGTAAAGCAATGGTAAAATGTACTTGCAAAACGGAAACAATTGATGAGCATTTTTGCCCTTACAAAGCTGATATTTATGATGATTATGAGGATTTGTGTAAATGCTGTGATGTATGTACTGAGGAATGCGCATGGGATGTTTAATTTATTTATGCGCAGTTCTTTATCTTGCCACTATTAAAAAACTACAAAACGACTTATCTAATAAATCTAAAAATTAGTAAGTTTGTAGCCCTTAAAAAGACACTTAACTAAATGAAATATAAAACCAAAACTGATAAAGATAGGTTTGATGAGTTCGACACCTCATTTGAAGCTCATCAGAAAACAGGAAAACTAAAAGAACAATTTACTTATTTAGCTTTAAAATATGACTTTCGGCATAACATTGTATTAAGCCGAAAGGAGTTTAGATATAGTTACCACGACAATAAAAAGAAAACAATATCTAAAAGCGAATGGCAAATATTAACCGATTCAGACGTTAACACAATACGTCTAAAACTTATAAGCGAAGATTTGCCATTAGTTGAAAAAGATCTTAGAACTTATATTGATTCTAAAGACACCTGTTTAAGATATAATCCATTACAAAATTATTTTAATGATTTGGATGATTGGGGCGGAGATCTTGACCATATAAGCGATTTGGCGAAAACCTGTAAAACGGATAATGATGATTTATTTCAAGTGGTCCTAAAACGATTTTTAGTAGCTTCTGTTGAATGTTTGCTTAATGAGGATGCAGTTAATGACATTTGCTTAATAATGCAAGGGGCGCAAGGTGTGGGTAAATCCAGATGGATGAGAAAGTTATTACCAAACCAATTCATGAGAGAATATTATTACGAGGGGCCAATCGATACTGGTAAAAACGATCATGTAGAATATTTAAGCAAATGTTGGTTTATCAATTTAGAAGAGTTGGAAGTCATGAATAAAAATAGCGTTAACTCGCTTAAAAGTTTCGTCACTAGACAAAGGATAAACTTTAGAAGATCTTACGGTCATTTTACGGAGGATTATTTAAGGCGGGCTAGCTTTATTGGATCTGTAAACGACACTACTTTTTTAACCGATATGACCGGTAATAGAAGGTGGTTAGTTTTTAGAGCTTTAGAAATTGACCACATGCATGATTTAAACTTAGATCTTATTTGGTCCCAGGCTTATTCTCTTTATTTAAGCGGTTATAGAAGTTGGTTTAATTTAGAGGATATTGCAAAGATAAACGATAGAAACGAACAATTTAGGGATCAAAGTTATGAAGAGGAATTGATTATACGATTCTTTAAGTTTCCAGAGAGTGAAAAAACTTACGGTGAATGGTTGTCAAGCTCGGATGTAATTGATTTTCTTAGCGCGCAAAACAAAAGCCAAGCGGCAAAGTACAACGCCAGAGGAATTGGCCGCATACTAGGAAAAAACACAGATATGAAAAAAAGATCTGGCGGAGTTACAAAGTACTATTTAAAAACTGTTGTCGATTCTAGTATTAATAGTGGCGGCGAAAGCGGCTCAGAAAGCGATGTATTTAAAAGCGTAGATAATAATGACGATTTACCTTTTTAATAACTAACAAAAAGAAAGAAAATAGACATGAATACACAACAAACCCTTTGGCCAAAACCAATAGTTAAATCAGATATAGTTTTTACGCCAGTTTATGTTAGTCAACAAATTTTAATTCATTTACAACCTTATGGAATTTGTTTAGATCCTTGCATGGGAGATGGAGCATTTTATAATTATTTACCTATAAAAAAACAATATTGCGAAATAAGCAAAGGAAAAGATTTTTTTGATTTTAATAATAAAGTTGATTGGATTATTGGAAATCCTCCATATAGTATTTTTGAATATTTTTTAAAACATTCATTTGAAATTTCTGATAATGTAAGCTATTTAGTACCGACTAATAAAATATTTCAAAGACAGGTAATAATGGAAATGATAAATAATTACGGAGGAATTAAAAGCATTATTATTTATGGAAGCGGTCAATTAATAGATTTTCCATTTGGTTTTTCAGTGGGAAATTTCCACTTTAAAAAAGGCTATAAAGGAGAAACAAAAATTATAATGGGTATGAAATCAATTTTTACAAATTAACAATTAAAAATGTTTTAACTATGAAAAAAGTAATAATAGAAAGTCCATACGCTGGAAATATAGAGCAAAATATAAAATATGCTAGAGCGTGTTTAAAAGATAGTTTAACCCGTGGCGAAGCTCCACTGGCTAGCCATTTATTATACACTCAAGACGGAGTTTTAGATGACGGCATAAAAGCAGAAAGGATGCAAGGCATAAATGCTGGATTGGCTTGGGTAGAATTTGCAGATATACACGTCTTTTATATTGATTATGGAATGAGTAAAGGCATGAAAGATGCTTTATTATACTCACTTACTAAAGGTCTAGAAGTCGAATATAGAAAGTTAGTACAATTTTAAAGCATGTATAAAATTTCAATTTTTGAAAACGCAAGAAGCAACGTTCCTCATAATTATGATCTTGACGACTGGTTAAGGCATACAATATGCCCAAAAGGTAGACTTAAAAGATCAATCGATAATTATAGAAATACTTTTTCTAAAAAGGATAAAAAAGCTTTGCCATGCATTACCGTTTCCGCCAGATTTACAAAATGGCGGGAGGAAAAGAATATAGTCGAAAAGATGCCGTTTATTTGCTTAGATATCGATAGAAAGACAAATCAGTGCGTTTCTATGTTGTTAGTAAAAGAACTGTTTATAAACCATCCTTGCTGCTATTATACGGGCTATAGCACTTCGATAGATGGCGTTTATTCCATTATGAAAATAAGCGATCCAGAAAAGTTGGATAAATATTTTGAATACTTTGAGGGCGCATTAAAAAAAATAGGAATAAACATAGATCAAAGCTGTAAAGATTATGCCCGTTTAAGGTTTTTTAGCTTTGATTCCGAAGCGTATCACAACACAGAGGCCAAAGCATTTAATCTAAAAAAACCAGCAGCAAAGAAATCTTACAACAATTACACAATAACAAGCGAAAGCGAAAAGGTTGATAAATTGATTGATGAGCTAAATAAATTTTCTATCGATATTACCTCAAATTATGAGGACTGGATAAAAATAGCAGGAGCCTTAAATAGTGAATTTGGAGAAAATGGAAGAGGTTACTTTCATAATATAAGTAAATATCATAAAGATTATTCCGTAAAAGGAGCCGATAAAAAATATGATAGTTGTAAAAAAATGAATAAAACAAACCTTGGAAGTTTATTTAAAATCGCAAGTGATTACGGGGCGAGATATTAATAAGTAGCAAGCGCGCCAATAAAAATAATAAACGCTAAAAAAAGAAAATTATGGAGCATAAAATTGAATTAAAATTAAAGGTTGCAACCTCTAAAGACTTTATTGAATTTAGCCACTTTAAAGCTGATAAAAAAAGCCGGGTATTTAAAATGAAAATCGGTTATCCGTTTTGGCTTATTAATTCTAACGGAATTATTGAAGAGAAAAACTATTGTATAAAGGAGGATATGGATAAGGATGAGTTTAAAATACTATTGATGCGTGAGCAGGTTTTGGTTTGCGATATTGAGGATGAATTTCCTAAAACATAATTTTACTAAAACTTTGTTAATAACTATTTAAGAAGCGTATCTGTTTCTTACATTTGTTAAAAAATAATAATCATGAATGTAAAAATTAGAGTATGGGACAAAGCTTCAAATAAGTTTATTTATGATATAGATGAATTACAAAGAAATCCTAGTGTTACATTTTCAAAACTATTAAATGGTAGTGATTCTCTTTTAAAACCTGAGTTATTCACAGGCTTTAAAGATAAAAACGGAGCAGACATTTACGATGGTCATGACTTGTCAAGCTTAGTAAAAACTGATGAAGGAATAATAAAAAGTAAGAATAAAGTATTTTGGAATCAACCTACAGGCAGTTGGCATTTAGACCAAAGCTTTAGTCAGGATGGCTCTTATTCAACTGATTTATGGCTAGAATTAAACGATTTTGAATATGAAATAATCACCAATAAACCCACATAAAAATGTCAGAAGAAACAACAGTAGAATACAGATTCGCCAACCATAAAGAATGGAAAGAGGCTATGCAAGAAGCCCCAAATCCTAAATGGATAAAAAACAGAGATTTGTCTGGTAGTAAATCCAGCAGTTATATTCCAATCGGAATACAAGAGGCTTTGGCTGATTTATTTTTTAGGGAATTTGATATTGTAGACACACAAATCGAAGTAAATGGAAACCAAATATTAGCACAGGTTAAAATTAATGTTTTGCCAGATTACCCACACGCAGAACACCGCACAATTTCAGGAGTAGCCGCAAGGGTAATGACTAAAGCTGGTAATTCTTTAGAGTACGGAGCCAGATCAGCAAAGAACGCTGCTAAAAGTGAAGCATTAACCGATTTTTCAAACATTTTTGGAAGGAATCTAAACAGAGATTTTGCAAACGATTTTAGCTACAGCAAGGCAAAGAAAACAGATCCTCCAAAGCAAACCACGGATCAAAAGCCACAGCAAACCACGGAGCAAACAACCAAAGACACCAACCTAAACCATAAAAACGATGCTACATCTAAAACAGCCTAAAAAAAGCAGTATAGTTTTAAATTTGCCAGATATAGCCGAGCCACAGGTAAAAGCCCTTCAAAGAACAGAGGATTGGCATAAAAAAAGGCTCGGGAACTGGACAGGGAGCAAGATTAAAAATATAATGGCTTGCAGTCCAAAAGGTGCAAAAATGTCATGGGCCGATGATGCTAAAGTTTACGAATTTTCTAAAGGCGCGATTAAATACGTTTATTCGCGCGCTATGGAACGCAAAACAAAAAGATACATAGAAACACCATCAAGTAAAGCGATGGAATACGGTACAAAAATAGAGCCGTTTATTTGCAAAATTGGAGAGGGTTTAATTAATCAAAAAATTAAAGAAGTTGATTTTATCACTCATCCAGAAATTGAAACATTGGGAGCCTCAAGCGATGGCATTACAGAAGATGGAAAATTTGTAATTGAGATAAAAGCCTGCAACAATTGGGAAACTCATTACGATAGAATGTTTGACTTATTGGATGAAAAAAGTATCGATTTCTGGCAAGTGCAAACTGAAATGTTAGTTTGGGGAGTTAAAAAATGTTATTATTTAATAGCCGAACCGCCTCACTCAATATGGCCCTATATAAAAGAAGAAAAAGTATTTGAAGATTTTAAAAAAGAATGTAAAGTTGATTTTCAAATTGTAGACGCTTCACCATTTCACCAAACCGCATTATTAAAAAGAATAAAAATTGTCGAATCTACCTGCACTAAATGGATACAGGACGGAGGAGATCTAAATAAAATATTTCATGAACAAATTGAACAGAACAAATAAAAGCGAACTCATTGAATTGGCTAAAACCTCAACCGCCAGCGCGATAGCTTTTAAGAATAACATAAGATCAGAAGTGGTTTACTATATTTTCAAAAAGCATAACATACAGCATTTATTAAAGTATAGTCCTAGATTTATAAGTGCTTTTCATCGAAAGGGCGGCCTTTCAAACGATCAGATTTGCGTTGAGTTGGGTATTACTTACGATCATTTGTATAGTGTAGCTACCTCAAAAAAGGTTACAAAATGCCGCTTTGAAAAGGCTAATGAACTCTGTATTGCGCTAAATTATAAAGGTAGTATTGACTACATGGAAAAAAACGGAGCTAATGAGTTTAGGAGAAACATAACCCCTCAATTAAGATGAAGCAAAAGAAACAAGTGGATCAGCATAAAATAGGGATATTATTATCCCTATTGCTTGACTACACCGACGATCACAAAGAAGTAAGTAAAATATGTGAAGAGGTGGTAAATGATCTATATGGTGAGATCCCAGAGCTATCCAGATCTACATATTTTCAAAAAGTATCTTCACTAATTGAAAGTAGAGTATCAAATGATTTATTAATGCTGGGTTTATTGGCAATTAGATCACTAGTCGAGGTAGGAGCCAACGGAAAAACAGCTCTAAAACTGATTAAAGAATTAGAAATCATGTGTAATTCTTTAGATCAAGTTTATGAAATGAATCATTTTAATGATTGTTGGAATAAGCTTAATACTGTAATGAGAAAAAACTATAAACAGATACATCGTTAAAACTAAAACTTTGTTAAATAATAAACGTAAATAGTATATTAATATTATATTTGTTAAAAATAACAACCGAGCAAATCAGCTCAAAAACAACAATCAAATGTCACAAAGAACACTAAATGGAAGTATTGCATTAGATCGATTAATATCGGTAATGATGAAGAAAAAAAACAAAGCTGGACAAGTTATAGAAGGAATATTTATTCCTTTAGAACTTAACAAATTGGAAAAAGTTTCGTACGAAACCCAAGCCGGAACGGTTAATGAAATCCAGTTGCCAATTAGAGCAATTATAAAGGACTCAACCGACGCAAAGGGTCAAGATGGTTTCATAACTAAAGCCATTGGATCAGCAACCTATAAAGCAGCAAGCGAAGCAGAAAAAAAGCTGTTTGGAGACTATAATAACGAGGAAACCAAGAAATTAACGCCCATACTTGGTAATTTAAAAGACTTTTCTGGAGGTGGTGTAAAGGCTAACAATACTCAAATCGCATCCGCCGAGGTTGTAGATGCTGATGATGATGATTTACCTTTTTAATATGGAAAAAAGCAGCAACAGAGAAGAAAGAGTTTTAAAAAAGCAATCAGAGGATCAATTACAATCTTCGATAGTTAGAAAGTTTTCAGAGATCTATCCGGAAAGAAGAGGCCAGCTTTTTCATGTGGCAAACGAAAGGAATCACGCCTTACAAGCTATGCAAGCGAGAAGTAAAGGAATATTTCCAGGGGTTGCTGATCTTATTTATATAGAATTGGGAGCCATGTATCGAATAAGAATTTTAGCAATTGAATTAAAAACGCCAGAAAGCAGTCACAAAGTTGAAACAGTTGAGCAACAGGTCGAATGGGGAGAGATCTTAGAGAAAAACGGCGGGAATTGGCGTCTATGCGACAATATAGACGATGCTATGTATTGCATCAACGGTTTTTACGAGGGATTAACCACCGAAGATGTGAGAGAAAAATTAGCCAATAATGGCAATAAAAAAACTATTAAATTTTAGAAACAACGGTATGAATCGTTAAAAATAAAGAAACCATGAGTTTAAAAGAAAAAATACAAGATATTTTAGAGGTTAATGAAAATGATTCTGTTATTATTGATCTGATAAAAAACGAGATTAAGCATTTTAAAAGAAATGAAAAAAGATTAATCTATGATTTGCAAAAAAGATATACGCATGTAATCCAAAATCGCAATGAATTAGCTCAAGCAATATCTATTAAAGGATCAACGGAGTCTCTGATCTATACAAAAATATATGGCTATGAAAAAGGCGGCTTTGATCCTAGAAATGAGAATACAGAACTAACTAAAAAGATCTGTTTAGCTTTAAAATGCAATAGAGAAGATATAGTTAAAAAGTTTAATTCTTAAAGTTTTGTTAAATGTAGTTTTTAGCCTTGTTGTTAGTATTATATTTGTCCAAGCAATGACGCTAAAAACTATAAATTATGACTTTTACAACAACTACCTTAAACGGAAAAACAGAGCAAGTAATTATAATGAAAACTACTAAAAAAGAAGCTTGCAATATTGGCGGCTTGAAATCTAAAAAAGGTTTAAATCCTGTATGTGTGAGCTTTGGAAGTGATAAAATATTTATTGGCTATGGCTACACAGCAAAAGAAGCTATACAAAACGCTTTAAAATTAAAATAAATCAAACGGGGCTTAACCGCCCTTTTAAAACCCAAATCATGAAAAAAGAAAGCCCCAAATTATCACAAACTCAAAGCGAGCTATTATCACAACGAGAAAGCACCACACCGCATAAAGCAGCAAAGAGAGATTTCATCGAATTAGTATCGGAGATTCTACTAATTAGATTAGAATCCAATACAGATGATAAAAGCATGAGTTATGAAATGGGCTTAAAAGTAGATCCAGGCTCAATTAACTTATCCGAGTTTAGGGAGATTTTAGTTTTAGCTAGAATTAAAGAAATCACTATTGACAACGTAACTTTAAAAATTATAAACTAATGGGAGTCTATGATGCAATAAGAGCAGGAAATGGAGTTATAAGTTTTTTAAATGCAAACGAAAGTAAAATCGATATTGGAAAGCCTAAAATCAAAAGCCATAGGCAACAAGAAATTCATTTAAATAATCTAATTATTAAGTTTGGAGAAGAAAATAATATTAAGATGATAAGAAGTAACTCTTCAAAATACAAAGGCGATTTTTCTCCATTTTTTAGTAATTGCATAGAAGTTCAAAATAATTGGTTTTTATTTAGAAATTGGATTTTCGAAAATTATAGCAATAAATTAACCATCACAAAAACCATTAACTAATGAATAATCAGCAACTAGTATTCACAGAAATGATGGAAGGAGTTACTTTTTTTTTCTTTGCCGCTCTTTTAATAGGGTTTAGCATAGCGGTTTTAAGAATTATCTATATGTTAATAAGTGATTTCTTAGCTATACATAAATTAAAAAAACCTTTTGATTATGAAAAAGAGGCTCAAGAGCTTATGAGAAAGTTAAGTGTGCATAAAGATGTAAATCATTTAGACGTTTACCAAAGTGATGATGAATTTTGGGAATATTATTACAGTATTATAGGAGTTTACAAAGGTGTTAAATTTTTAATATACATTAATAAAGGTCACGAAACAGCTAGGGAAATTTCATTAATAAAACGCATAAGCAAAGACCCTCAAGAAATCCAAACTTTCCTAAAAACAATCACACCACTAAAATTCACATTATCATAAAAAAAGAAGCCATGAAAGACCAGTTAAAAAAAGAAGTAAAGATTATAGGATTAAGCGTCAATAAGAGCTTTGGCGGATTAAAAGCAACTGAGCTAAAGTTTAATGAAGAAAACAGACTCACAGTCGTTAAAGGCGAAGTTGGAAGCGGAAAAACCACATTAAACAGGGCTTTATCCTTAACAACAAAAGGATCTAAAACCTTAGAGGATAACAACCTTTATGGTGAAGTTGATTTAACAGCTCAATTACTAGATGGAGACTATAAAGTTTTCGTTAACTGCAAAACTGACCAGAACGGCAAATTAATTCATAGTATATACACCATTGATGAACACGGCAATAAATTAAAAGATGTTGTTATTGACGGCCAGAAATTAACGCCAGCTAATTACTTAAAAAGCCTTCAAACTTCTTTAACCTGGAGACTGGACGAGTTAACAAGCGAAAACCCGGTTACGCAAAGAAAGATCTTATTAGAATTGTATTCATCAGAATTGGAAAAGAAGGGAGTTATTTTTGATAAAAACCATCCTAAATTTACCGAAAGCATAATTCATAAAATAGAGGTATCCAAAAATGATCGCAACTATGCGGACATGAAGCGAAAAGAAGTTGGAGGAATAGCTGAGGACCTTAAATCAAAAGGTATCGATTATGAGACAGTCAGAGAGTTAAAGGATGTTATTACTTTAGAGCAGCAAATAAGCGCGGCTCATAGCGATATAAATTATTTACAACGTAACGCAAAGCAAGTTCATGAAGCGGCGTTAAATGAGCTAAAAACAAAGGGATTAGAAATAAATGCAAAGCTTAAAGATTTTAGAGATAAGATCAAAGATTCTAATGATGTAAACCAGGAGGAATTAAACCTTTGGGAAGAATTACAGAGGCAAAAAACCGAGGATTTAGATAAAATACAGCAAACTTTAGAAAGTTTAGAATCCAATAATATTGATGAAGTTTTGATGCTTACTCATGCTGGATTACCTATTGACAAAAAGCCAGAAAATAAATTCTTAACTCAATTAGAGTTTAATGAAAAAGGGCAGTGTACCTCACAACCAGAGGATTTTCAAGATGAAAAAATTAATCAGCTTTTAAAGGCTTATATTTTTTCTAAATCCCAATACTCTAAAAAAGCAAAACAAGAGGATATTATCCCAGATACAAGTAAGCAAGAAGAGAAAATAGCCTATTTAAAAGATGAGTTAAATTATAATTATACGTGGAATAAAGAAGCTAAAGCCATTAATTCATTTCATGATTGGAAGGATGCGAATGAAATAGTCAAAGACTTAAAAAATGATTACTACAAAAAATTAACTGGCATTGATACTGGGGTTGATGGTTTGCATATTTCCTTAGAAAATGCAGAAAGCGAAAACATATTTTTGATGTATGATGGCGCTTATGATACCGAGTATTTTCACAATCCAGAAAAGGAGCTTAGAAAATTAAGCTCATATAGTGACACTCAGAAGCCTTTAATTTGTTTATTAATACAAAACTATCTATTGAAGCAAAAAGGAAAGTCAATGCCTTACCTGTGGATCGACAAAGTGCCTATTGATAAGAAAACCAGATTGCTACTTAATAGAATGAGCGAAGAGCTGGGCCTTTGGTTATTTGTTTCATGGACTGGTGATTTTGAAAAAGCTAATTTGGTTGATGGCGAATTGTTAATTGAGAATGGCGATGTATTTTTTTCAGAAAATAAA
>Ga0306865_1000391_pt1 | contig 18249 bp, 12 predicted proteins | sample AntRauTorckE5431_FD_190441 | JGI IMG/M metagenome (GOLD analysis project Ga0306865, IMG submission 190441) | Saline lake microbial communities from Rauer Islands, Antarctica - Metagenome Torckler E5 #431 (v2) (version 2) | ecosystem: Environmental > Aquatic > Non-marine Saline and Alkaline >... | reverse complement strand
TACGGAATCGCACGAACGGAAACGGCTGAATTATCCAAAATAAAGTGGGAAGTCATCATTTTGGATGAGGCTCAAAATATCAAAAATCCGCAAACTGGACAAACGAAGGCGATTAAAAAGCTAAAAGGAAACGTCAAAATTGCTATGACGGGAACACCTGTGGAAAATCGTTTGTCGGAATACTGGTCGATTTTTGATTTTATTAATAAAGGATATTTATTTGGTTTGAAGAAGTTTAAAGACCGATTCGCCAGACCGATTGAACTCGACCGTGACAAACACGCTTTGGAACAATTCCGCAAAATTACATCGCCATTTATCTTGCGACGAGTGAAAAGCGATAAGACGATTATTCAAGATTTGCCAGATAAAATCGAAACGAATCAGTTCTGTCATTTGACTAAAAAACAAGCGGCATTATACCAAAGTGTCGTCAATAATATGTTGCAACAAGTCGAAAAAACGGAAGCAATCGAACGTAGGGGTTTGATTTTGAAACTTTTAACGGGGCTGAAACAAATCTGTAATCATCCTTCGCAATATTTGAAATTAAGCGACATTAAAGCGGACGAATCTGGCAAAACCGAATTGCTTTTGGATTTGCTTCGCCAAATATTTAATGCCAATCAAAAAGTCATCATTTTTACGCAGTATCGCCAAATGGGTGATTTGTTAATGAAATTAATCAAAGAAGAATTGAATATCGATGTGCAGTTTTTGCACGGTGGCGTAAGTCGCAAAAATCGGGATTTGATGGTTGATAATTTTCAAGAAAAGACTTACGTCAAAGCGATGTTGATTTCTTTGAAAGCTGGTGGAACTGGACTTAATCTAACCGCTGCGTCCAACGTCATTCACTACGATTTATGGTGGAATCCTGCCGTGGAAGCTCAAGCGACTGACCGTGCGTACCGTATCGGACAAAAACAAAATGTACAAGTTCACCGCTTTATTACAGAAAAAACATTCGAGGAAAAAATTGATAAATTGATACAATCGAAAAAAGAGTTGGCAAATTTAGCGGTTGCTTCTGGCGAAAATTGGTTGGGCGATATGTCGAATGCAGATTTGAAGGAATTGGTCCGGTTGGAGTAGATTTTGTCAGTTATCAGTTTTGCGGGTTAGTTTTTAGTTAGGTGCTTTTTTTAGGATGATTTTTGCTTTCGAAAAACTCAATTTAAGGTTATTGGTAGCGGAATATTGGTTTTTTTATATACATTTCGCTACTAATAATTTTTATTGGTGGCGGAATGTATGTATTTTTACCTATATTTCGCCACTAATAAAAAAATTATGCGTAGAGAAATCTTTATAGGAAGAGAGCAAGAACAAGAAATTTTACAAAAAGGATTAGCTTCGTATGAGGCTGAAATGATTGCTATTATTGGAAGACGTAGAATTGGTAAAACCTATTTAATTAAAGAAGCCTATAAAGAAAATATCGCTTTTGAAATAACGGGTTTACAAAATGCACCGCTTTCTGAGCAATTAGATAATTTTACGTATTGGTTACAAAAAATGTCAAATTCAAAAATATCATTGCCAACGCCCAAAAATTGGTTAAAGGCGTTTATGATGTTGATTGATTACTTGGAAACTTTAGATTTTTCAACCAAAAAAGTTGTTTTTTTCGATGAATTATCTTGGATGGCAACGCACAAATCTGGTTTTCTTCGGGCATTAGGTTTCTTTTGGAATAGTTGGGCTGTTAATAAAAATATTGTGGTCGTGATTTGTGGTTCTGCCGCTTCATGGATGATTCAGAAAGTGGTCAATCACCGTGGCGGTTTGCACAATCGTATTACCAAGTTAATTTTTTTAAAACCGTTCACTTTATCGGAAACCAAAATATATTTAGAAACTCGAAATATTCATTTCAATCTTTATCAAATTGTTCAATTGTATATGGCTTTTGGCGGTGTTCCGCATTATTTGAAAGAAATTGATGGAACAAAAAGTGCGGTACAAAATATTGACGCAATTTGTTTTAGTGATTTTGGATTATTAAAAAATGAATTTGAACGTTTGTATCCTTCTTTGTTTGAAAATGCAGAAAAACATATCAAAATTATTCGTGCGTTAGCCAAAACTAATCAAGGTTTAACCCGAAATAAAATCGTAAAAGCAACTGACTTACCTGAAAATGGAAACCTATCCAAAACATTAGATGAACTCAATCAGTCGGGTTTTATTTCGATTTATCACCCTTTTGGTAAAAAGAAAAAAGATAGTTTATATCGCTTAACCGATGAATATTCTTTGTTTTATTTGCGATTTATCGAAAGCAGCAAAAATGAAGGAGAAGGTGCATGGCAACATTTAAGTCAAACCCAAACTTATAAAATATGGTCAGGTTATGCGTATGAAAATATTTGTCTAAAACATTTATCACAAGTCAAAAAAGCACTAAGTATCGGTGGCGTTTATTCTGTTTCGTCTTCATTTTATAAAAAAGGAACTACCGACGAAAAAGGGGTTCAAATTGATTTATTAATTGATAGAAATGATAATGTAATTAATATCGTTGAAGTCAAATTTTATAATCAAGAGCTTACTTTGACTAAAGCACAAGCCGAACAAATACAACAAAAAATTTGGGCTTTTCAAACAGCTACCAAAACTCGAAAACAACTTTTTTTGACGCTAATTACGACTTTTGGATTAAAACATAATCAGCATAGTTTGGGTTTAGTGCATCAGATTTTGAAGTTAGACGATTTATTTTAGCAATCAAAAAAGGCGATAAGTTTTAAAACTCATCACCTTTTCAAATATCATATCGAAAGGCGTCGGACGCTTTTAAAGCGTCCGACTCCTAAATATCAACTTACTCCGGTCGCATCTGTGGGAAAAACAATACTTCTTGAATCGAAGATTGATTCGTCAACATCATCACCAAACGGTCGATGCCGATGCCTAAACCAGAGGTCGGCGGCATTCCGTATTCCAATGCACGTAAAAAATCTTCATCTAAAGGCATTGCTTCGTCATCGCCACGGTTAGACAGTTTCAACTGATCTTCAAATCTCGCTCTTTGGTCAATCGGATCGTTCAACTCAGAGTAAGCATTAGCAATCTCTTTACCGTTTACGAACAGCTCAAAACGCTCTACTAAACCTTCTTTCGAGCGATGTTTTTTGGCTAAAGGCGACATTTCCACCGGATAATCCGTGATATAAGTCGGTTGAATTAAATTATCTTCGACTTTTGCACCAAATATTTCATCAACTAATTTTCCTTTGCCATGACTCGGTTCTACATGAATTTTCAAATCTCTACAAACTTGACGCAAACCATCTTCGTCCATTTCTGAAATATCAATTCCTGTATATTCTTTGATAGAATCGTGCATGGATAATTTGCGGTAAGGACCTTTGAAATCAATTTCGTTGCTGCCGATTTGTGCTTTCGTTGTGCCGTTTACAGCCATTGCAACGTGTTCCAAACAATCCTCAACCATTTTCATCATCCAAATATAATCCTTGTAGGCAACGTAAATTTCCATTGCCGTGAATTCTGGATTATGCGTTCTATCCATACCTTCGTTACGGAACATTTTAGCAAATTCAAAAACACCGTCAAACCCTGCGACAATCAGCCTTTTCAAATACAATTCATTTGCAATTCGCATGTACAACGGCATATCCAATGTGTTGTGATGCGTCTCAAACGGACGAGCCGCCGCTCCGCCGTGAATCGGTTGTAAAATCGGTGTCTCGACTTCTAACCAATCTTTTGCCACGAAGAAATTACGCATTGACGTAATGACTTTTGAACGTTTCAAAAAGATTTCTCTGTATTGTGTATTCACTGTCAAATCCACGTAACGCATGCGATAACGCAGTTCTGGGTCTTTGAATTCATCGTAAACGTTCCCCTCTTTATCTCTTTTCACGACTGGTAACGGACGCAATGTTTTACCCAAAAACGTCAACTTACGAGCATGAATCGACACCTCGCCAGTTCCGGTTGAAAATAACTCGCCTTCTACAGCAATATAATCGCCAATATCCAGCAGTTTGACTAATTTTTTGTAGCGTTCCTTTTCTTCCGGCGTATCGCCCAAATCTTTTTTACCAATGTATAATTGAATACGACCTTGCGAATCTTGCAACTGAGCGAAAGGTCCACGTTGTCCCATAAATCGTCCTGCAACATGAACATTTCCACGTTTTTCAGGTTGAAAATCGCCCAAAGAAGTGACTTTGATTTCTGCACAGTAATCCACAAAAGACATCGCTTCCCGACCAATTTCCGCATCAAATTCAACCGTTTCGCTAACCGCTACTTTTGCCATTAGTTCAGCATCAGCCAAAGCCTTTTCACCATTGAAACGGTTCTGCAACAAGCCATCCATCAAAACTTTCGCCCCTTCTTCACTCACCCCTTTTATCGCTGCCAATTGTTTACACAAATTCGCACGATATATTTCTGTTGTATAATCCGTTGATTTAAAATCAACATCGACTTTTGCTGCTGGATAGGTTTCAAAACCTAAATCCGCTATCTTTTGTAGGTTCTCCCGTCTTACGATCTCCTGTTCGCTTAATTTCATTTTTTATAATTTCATGGTTTCATTGCTTCATGGTTTCCTTATTGAAACGCAGCTACAACGGCACTTTATATTGATAAATATTCAACATTAATAATAGAAAACAAGGCTAAATGTTTAGGGAATGTTCGAGCCGTTTAAGTCGTTTTTTAGTTTAAATCATGCTGCCAAAAACCGTTTAAACGATTGGTTTGCATGAAAACTACTCAAACTAATTTTTTTGTTTTTAAAATTTTGCTGCAAAAGTACGAACTATGAATTGTTTAAACAAATTCCTTTTTTTGAAAGTAGAAATTCAAAAAAAACAGGATTGTCCAAATTAATGAACAATCCTGTTGATGACTTTTTTTTGTAATAAAATGCGATAATTTGCTATTTCGCTACAATGATTTTTTCCACAATCACTTGTGTTTTATTTAATCTCGGTTAAAAAAAAATCCTTAGACGATTTGAAAATTTGAGAAAAGTAATTAGCTTTACTTGTCATACGCAGTAAGAACAAATGCAAGGTTTAAACAAACTCGAAACCCGTTCTTATTCAACTCAAAACGGTGGCAAAAAATACATCACCGAAATTATTGCGGATAGCTTTCTGCTGCTGGATAAACTTTCAGATAAAGCAGAAATAAACGCAAGTTTTTGAAATGTATGCGCGATATTGCGTTTATATAGATGTTATGCGTTATTGTACAAAAAACCTACAAAGCCGAGAATAAATGAAAATAAATAAGACGTACAGAAGTTTATTGGACAAATCTATAAACTCGATGCTATCAGCTATTGAAATTTACAATAAGCCTAATTTTTCATATCGAGAAGAGACATTTGCAATTTTGGCAGTTAACGCTTGGGAATTACTCCTTAAAGCATTTCTTCTAAAGAAGTGTAGTTACAAAATGGATAGTCTCTATGTAATGGAACCAGTCTTAAAGAAAAATGGAGAAAAATCAACTAGAAAAAAGCCAAAACTTAACAGAGCAAAAAATCCGATGACGATAGGATTATTTGACGTAATCAAAAAAATTGAAGAGAAAGGAATCCAAATTAGTGGAAATCTTAAAGATAGCATTGAAGCATTAGTTGAGTTGAGAGATAATGCAATTCATTTTCACAATGAAAAAGAAATATCAAAAGAATTACAAGAACTTGGATTTGCTTGTATAAAGAATTATATGAACATCATTAAATTTTGGAAAATTGAAATTAACCTGAGTAACTATAATTTTTATTTAATGCCGTTAGCATATATCGACTCAAAAATTGAAGCAAGTTCCATAACAACTGATGAAGTTCAAAAATATATTGACTTTGTGAAGAATAAAGTTAACGGTGCAACAGATGACGAGTATACAATTGCAATATCTATTGACATTCAATTTAATAAGTCCAATAGTTTTGACGCTATTGGTGTGAAATATTCACTAGACGGAATTCCAATTACTATTTCAGAAGAAGATATAAGAATTAAATTTCCAATGGACACAAAAAAACTTACAGATACAGCAAAAAAAAGATATTCTGATTTTAAACAAGATAAAAAATTTAACAATTTAATGAAAACTATCAAATCAAATGACAAACTATGTTACATAAGACAATTAGACCCTGAAAATCCAAAATCGAACAAAAAACCATTTTACAGTTCTAATGTATGGCATGAACTAGATAAAAAATATACTAAGAAGACTAAAACAACAAACGCATAACAGCACCTACCCAAAAGTGGCGGTTCAGTGGTTAAATCAAGCATTATGCTTCTATCAAAGTTTGTGCTTGGCTGACAGTGAAGTGCTCCGATATCGCCACCTTCGGGTAGCTGCAAAACGTTGGCGGCAAGTTTAAAAAACGACACAACGGAATGACAGAGATAAGAGAACCACCAAACTTTGACTCATCTTGACAGTTTTTGCGACCGACAAGAAATAAGTTTATTAAAAAGTGGAGTTCAGCGACCAATATAAAAACGAGGCGACACCGAAAAGCCATACGAGTAGGAAAATAAAAACTAACAAAATGAAAAAATATTTTCTAACATTAATTATGTCAATTTTGACAATTACATTTTCTATTGCTCAAGAAATCAAACATTCAGACCTATCAACAACTTCAAGAGGTGAATTTACTTCTTATGTTGCAAGTGATGGTGCTGTATATAAAATTGGGGATAGGATTAAAATCGGAGTTCCATCTTCAAATAAAACATTTGCCTTTATTACCGAAGGAGACGGAATTATATTACCAATCACTAATTTAACAGCAGCAGCAAGTGGACAAGAAACAGAAATAAAAAAAATATTGGTTGTAGGGAATAAAAGAGCAGGTTATTCAGTTTCTTTCCGAACAAAGGGTATTACTGGTTTATCTAATTATACAATTAAATTTGAAAATGCACTTTCCACAGGTGAGGTTAAAGGTTTCGGAATGACCAGTGATGATGCTTTAGCTGAATTAAAAAAAGCAAAGGATAAATTAGACCTCGGACTTATTACACAAGGGGAATATGACAAAATAAAGGCTGATTTGGTGAAATACATTAAATAAAACCAGCACATAACAGCACCTATAAGAAATTGGCGGTTCAGTGGTTAAATGAAGTTCAGTATTTCAAACAAACTTTAGTGCTGGTTGACAGTTTTATGCTCCGAAATCGCCAACTTCTTATAGCTGCAAACCGTTATGGTGCATTTTAAAGGACAACAGATAACTAAATGACAAATGAAATTATTGATTTATGTAATACGCTGAATAAGGCTATCCACGAGCCTTTGTATCACAATTTTTATAACATTCCAAACGAATTAAAATATAACCAGACATTCACTTCAATCGACTTAATTGAAGACAGCCAAATTGCAATAGAGGAATTTGAAAGTGCTGAATCATTGGGAAAACAAGGTAGAAGCACATTGCTTATCTATGGACTACTTCAGTCCCTCTTTCTTCAACAAGACGGACTTTATCATTTGTATAAATGTGTTTTGGATGAAAAAATTAAACAAACAGACTTTTTCGACACCTTTTCTTTTGACAAAGATATCAGAGAAGTCCGAAACGACATTGCAGGACATCCTACAAACAGAAAAAAGACAGAGTTTTATTTTATTGCCAAAGGACCAATTTCAAAAGACAGGTTTACATACGCTGGATATACACCAGAATTTAGAAAAGTTGAAGTTGACTTAAAAACATTCATTTTAAAACAATCTGAATTTACAATAAATGTACTTCAAACAGTTCTTGACATCATCTTAAAAAAAATTGAAATGAAAAAAGACGAGCATAAAAACAAAGCACTTAAAGAAATGATAGTTGGTGCAGACAAAAATATTAAACTTATTTACCGTGGAATTAGAGATACAGACAGAAACCTTCAAGGAGAATGGGGTATTTCGGGAGTTAAAAATGCTTTAGATGAGATACGAATAGAGTTGAATACAAGATACAATAACAACTTGCCTATTGGAATTTCCGAAGTATTTAGATTAACTGACTACATTATTGCTCGTTTCAATGAGTGGTGGACTGAAAATAGTCTATTAGAAAATAATGATGCAGAGATTTTCCTTGATAGCTTAGGTAAACAACTTGACGAACTAAAAGAAATGTTGATAGAAATTGACGAAGAATTTAATAAATAAAAAAACGCACCATAACAACACCTACCCAAAAATAGCGGGTTCAGTGCTTAAATGAACATTTGTACTTCTAATTCCCCCACCTTCCAAAGCCTCAAACCATTACCACCTTTTTTACAGATTGACCTTTACATTTGCTTTGATAGTTTGCGATGGATTGAATAAAAAAAACAGGATTGCTCAAATAAATGAACAATCCTGCTTTTTAATATTTTTAGTCCTTTTTCAGAAAACGACCAACTTTTTTTTAATGTTTGAAATGACGAACACCTGTCATCACCATACTCATACCTAACTTGTTACAAGCCGCAATTGAATCCGCATCTTTTATAGAACCGCCTGGTTGTACAACTGTCACAATCCCTGCTTCTCCTGCAATGGTTACACAATCATCGAAAGGAAAAAACGCATCGGAAGCCATTGCTGCACCATTCAAATCAAAACCAAAGGCTTTCGCTTTTTCGATGGCTTGACGCAAAGCATCAACACGAGAAGTTTGACCACAACCCATGCTCAACAATTGACCATTTTTCGCCAAAACGATTGTATTTGATTTTAAATGTTTGCAACATTTATTTGCAAACTCTAAATCTTTTATTTCTTGTACGGTCGGTGCTTTTTCTGTTGAAACGGTGAAATTCGCTTCGCCTTCCATAGTTGCATCTGCATCTTGTTCAATCACACCATTTAATAACGTTTTAAACGTTTTCGGTTGAATTGTCCAATTTTTAATAGTCATCAACACTCGTTTTTTGCGTTTGTTGGTCAATATTGCGTAAGCCTCCGTTGTAAAACTTGGTGCGATAATGACCTCGAAAAATAACTTGTGAACTTCCGTAGCCGTTGCTGCGTCTATTTCTGTATTACAAATCAAAATGCCGCCAAAAGCAGAAACTGGATCACCAGCCAAAGCATCGTTCCACGCTTCCAAAACCGTTGGGCGAGTCGCTACGCCACAAGCATTGGTATGTTTCAAAATCGCAAAAGTCGGTGCATCATTTTTAAATTCATTCATAATGCTTACCGCTGCATCAATATCGACTAAGTTATTGTAAGACAAGGCTTTACCACAAAGTTTGTCAAACATTTCGTCCAAATTACCATAAAAACGAGCCGATTGATGTGGATTTTCACCATAACGCAATACTTCTGAAGTTTCAATACTTTGCTTGAATTTTGCATCGTCTTCAACGCCATCTGCGAAGTAGTTAAAAATCGCTGTATCGTAATGAGAAGAAACGTTGAACGCTTTACGTGCCAACGTTTTTCGGTCAGATTTATCCGTTGCACCCTCTTTCTCTTTGATAATATTTAAGAAAAATTCATAATCATTGCGAGAAGCGACAACCGCCACATCATTGAAGTTTTTAGCCGCCGCACGGATCAACGAAATACCGCCAATATCAATCTTTTCAATAATCGTAGATTCATCAGTCGTACTCGCCAAAGTTTCCTCAAAAGGGTACAAATCCACAATGACCAAATCAATTTCTGGCAAATTATACTGCTTCAATTGACTCAAATGATCTTCCTCCCGACGTGCCAAAATTCCACCAAAAACGCCTGGGTGCAAGGTTTTTACACGACCGTCCAAAATAGACGGAAACCCTGTAATATCCTCAACTGGAACAACCGTTCCCCCTAAGTTTTCGATAAAACTTTGCGTTCCTCCAGTAGAATAAATCGTAACACCTTGTTCTTTTAACGCTTCAATAATAGGCTCTAAACCGTCTTTGTAATAGACAGAAATCAAAGCAGATTGAATTTTTTTTGACATTTTTTATAAGTTCTACAAGTTTGAATTTTAGGTTTTTTCCCGATAAATTCAAACTTTCATTTAGCTGATGAAAATAAGCCGCAAAGGTAAGGAATTTTTATAAAGTACTTTTTGCGAAGGGAGTTTTTAAATTGCTAAAAGCATCAAACAATTCATGGTTTTCGTTAGCCTATAAAGGATTTTCTTATAAAAAGTTGAATTGACATAATTCTATTCTATGTTTACTTCGTAAACATTTTGCGAAGCCCGCCTGCTGTGCGAACGGACAGGCAAAATATTAAAAAATATGCGTGTCATTTTTTACAAAAAAAACCTTTTATCCAATAAGAATTATTTTTTTAATTAAAAACATAAAAAACATGAGAATTTTGTTATTTGCTTTTGCCATTTTATTAATGACCAACTGTGATAAAACGGAATATGTCACGATGATTTATGACGAAACTTTCTGTGCGAATAAATGGTCAACGACTTACGATGAACAAAATGAAGCTGCTGTTTTGGAAGATATTGAAGATTATTTTAAAACAACTTACGATTTAGAGTTTAAAGATATTTCATTAACGTATCAGGATCCAGGTATTGTTTGTTATGCGTGTAGTTGTACTTCTGGAACAAAGATTTTTGTTGAAGTTGATGAGCTTTTTGTGAATATTTTACAAGATGAAAATTTTTATTTAGAATAAATTTTAAGCAATCGTAAAAAAAGATGAACCACAATTTGTCCCAATTTATCGGAATAAGTTGTGGTTCATCTTTTTTTAATTTCATCCTTCGCTTTTCGTCAAGCGAAGCGTTCGCCCACCGTCCATCCTAAAAATTCGGAATAATATCATAATTCCCTCGTCCATACGGGATTTTCAAGAAATCCAGAGGCGCTTGACGAACACGAATAAAGAAAGAATACGTGCCACGAGAAGGCTGCCAAGACGTTCCCATTTCCCAACAATGCAAACTTCTGTAAAATTGAAAATCGGGATAAGTCAATTGTTTTTGGATAAAATCATAGCCAATTCGACCGACCGTAATTTTCCATTGAGAAGTCAGATTAACCGTTCCGCTAAGGCTCAAATTATTCGTCGAAAGATAGGTAGAATCAACGCCATCAAAGTATTTTTGGCTCATCCGAATATCATAACCGATGCGAATATTATCCACATAATTAATGCCTTTTGAGGTCGCAGGATTCGCTTTTGAATCGCCTTGGTCTTCGTTGGTTTTTCCTTGCAAAATATTCTGAATTTCGCTCCATTTTAGCGAAGTTGTTAATGTCAAACCTGCACTTGTGACCCGAGCCAAACGATCATTTTCAAGTAATTCAAATGTATTAATTCGTCTATTTGTACTGGTATTTGCAGCGTAAGGATCGAAAGTTGCATTAAACGCAACCGTTATTTTTTTGAATAGCATTGCGTTGCCCGAAAACCGAATCGTCGAAAGATTCAAAGAATCGGCAGCGAAATTATAGCTTCCATTAAGCGATAAACCCCGCAACATTTGTATTTTTTTGAAGTTTTTTGGAGAATTCGTCGTATCGCCTTTTTCTTGCACTTTACCTTCCAACAAACTATTAATATTAAAACCTATCGAACTGGAAAGCCCTGACGCCGAAGCCGAACCATAAATCCCATCTTCAAAAAGCGAATACCGTTGCTCATCTGGATAACGACTATCGAGCTGCACTTCATCAAAATAACCCCAAAAAGGTGTCGTATAATCCGGCGTATAATTGTAAGAAATCGAAGGTTTTACCGTATGCCGAATTGCTCGTAAACGACCGATTTTCAGATTGTTCAACGTTCCAAAAAGCTGCGTAGAAATAGAAATCCCCGCATTGAACTCTCGCAAAGATTTAAACTCATTTTGTTGAAACGATTCGACGACACCGAAAGTCGTATCTTGCGTAATCGACAATATACCACCGTTCGCATCTTCGGTCGTGTCAGCCGTGATGATTTGTTGGTCATTGAACGCTTTTCTGGACGTATTAAAATACCATTTCTCGCCATAATTTATACTTGGCGAAACTTGGAAATATTTAAGAATCGTAAAATTCGTACTAAGCGGAATACTGTGTTTGACACCATATTGTGCATCATTCAAGGCTGCACGAGTGAAAATAGTCGTGTCCGTTGCCGTGATAGAATTTCGAGCTTGAACGCTGTACGAAAGACCAATTTTTTCGTACCAATTTTGTTTTCCGCCGCTATTTTTTTTCTCGAAAGGCGTAATTCGATTCACTTGAAAATCAAGCTGTGGCAAGGTTACAGAAAAAACTCTCGTTTGCTTATTTTGATTGTGACTCGCACTAATTAACAACCGATAAGGTTTGCCCGTCCAGTTTTTTGAATACGAAATATTAGAAGTAAGATTGGCATTTAAAACATTTTCCGCATCATTCAAAACCTGTCGATTATTCCCCAACGTCATATTGACGCTACCCGAAAAACTCTGCGTAGGATGTGCTTTTGAATCTTGCCGATGCGACCATCTTATCGTCGTCGTTTCATTCAAACTAAAGGTTGGCGTTTCGGGGTCGCCGAAGCGTTGTCTATCGTATCGCACATTAAAATTACCACTATATTTATACTTATATCTATAACTCGTTGCGGCGTCTAACGCAAACGTTCCACGGGAATAAATATCGCCCGTGAGCTGCAAATCCCAATGATCGCCCAGTTCAAAATACCAACCGAGGTTCTTTAAACCGAAACCAAATCGTGGCGAAAATTCATAATCACGAGGAAAAATTAAACCTGATTTTTGTTCAATATTCAATGGAAAAAAACCGAATGGAATCCATAAAGGCGTTGGAATACCCATAATTTCTAAGTTGGAAGGCCCAACAATAACCTCTTTGTCGGGAATTACTTTTTGTTTATTACTCCGAATCCCGAAATGCGGAATTTCGTGGTCGCAGGTCGTAAAAATACCATCTTGAGCATAAAACGCATCGTTCGATTGCTTGATGCTGTCATTCTTCGCGCCAATCACAATTTTCGCCTTCCCACTTCGAATATAACCGCCTTGCTGTTCGGTCGTAATATCGTAGATAATTCCCTTTTGCGTATCAAAATTATACTTGATTTTCTTTGCCGTAAACTCCTGCGATTTGTCTTTAAAAATAGGATAACTCGCCATTTGCCCACTCGAATCGGGCAAACCTTCCGCAAGCACCAGCTTATTTTTCACATCTAAGGCAATGTAACCAGCCGTCAACGAAAAATCTTGATACTTCACCGTGGCGTTGCCGTACAAATGCACAATCTGCGTTTTCGCCTCCAAATGTATCGAATCATCGGCATCATAAGCGATTGGTGAATCAATGGAATCCTTAGAAAATTTAATGGAATCCAACGAAATCGTTTGGCGATTTGCAACTGATTTTGACGTATCAAAAGGAAAAGAATTTGGTTGATTAAACCCATTCTGCTGCTGTTGTATCAAGGCTTTTATAGAATCTGGTTGTCCAAAAGCCATTGCCGAAAATAGCAATACAAAAACCATTATTAAAAAAGATTGCCTTTTTAATAATGCGTTTTTTGATGAAAATAATTGATACAAATTAAGGTAATTTTTTATCATAAACTTCTTTTTGAAAAAACAGCGACTACCGAGTTTTCGGCACAAGCGGCAATCTGCGAGCAAATTTAGGTAATGCGTTTATGATTACGAAGTGAATTGTATAAATGTGTGGAAAAGGGAGATTTGTTTAACTGTTTTTAAATATTCCGTTTTGTTTTTTAATGTTTTCATAATGAAAATAAAAATGAGGTGCAGATGAATAAACCTATGGGATTTTTGAAATCCCATAGGTTTTATCGTGTCAATACCAATAAAAAACGATTTTTATTTTATTTAACAAAAATCGTTGTTTTTCCACGGTTATATTTAACGATTTTAGCAATATTATTTACTTCTTTTTTGATACTTAGCAAGGCTACAAATTTGACATTATCAATACCTCAATACAAACATTCTATAAATAGCGTTTCTTTAGATATATTTTCCTGAATATCCTTGAGTTTAGCATATTCAGTAACATAAAAATATTTCGCTTCTTTAGGATAATTTTCTTGAATAAAATTGAAGTATTTCTCCATCTTTTGATTCCCCGCAAAAAGGTTATTTTGATAATACAAGATAGAATCTTCTGCCGTGCTACGGGCAATTTATCAAAACTTTGCTGGTCAAATTAGTAACTACATTTCGCAAAAAAATGGTTCGCCAGAAGATGCTAAAGATGTCTTTCAAGATGCTATAATGATTATTTTAGAAAAGGTACAATCACGGAGTTTGCCCTTAAAAAGGTTTATATTATTGGTTCTCTGACAATTTCTGCAAAATTCGAATAAATTGAGATTTTCGTAACGGCTGTCTTTAGCTGCCGCAAGGATTTTGAGACTTTTCGGGAGCTAAAGTAGCCGCTACGTGCAGAAATTGTCAAAAAGCCATATTAATTTAGTGATTCGGAAAAGCGGCACTCGGGAAGTTTTACATATTTCAAGATTTACGATAGAGTAATTTTATCAATCGTTAACGACCAAATCTATGGAGTTTTTGAAACCCCATAGGTTTTTCGTTTATTGCGTCACGCTCAACGGCATATTTACATCAAATTCTCCATGAATAACTGGCGTTTGCGTATATTTCGTGGCCATGCGAACATTATCGTAAATATATTGGTGTAACTCACTTACCGTAATAATTTTATCGCTATTTCTATTCGCTTTTCCGCCCAAACCTTCCAATAAAAAGTGACTGTACAAACCTTGACGCAACCCCGCACTTTCCACCGAAACTTCGTCGGCTCTCGAAGATAATAACAAAACCGTTCCGCCCATACTTTTTCTAAACGCATTATAATAAACATCTAATATCGACTCACAACTGCCTGTTTTTGTGTCCATACTTCCCGAATGACAAGCATCTGCAATCACGACTTTTGATTTTGCTTTGCTATTTCTAAATATCTCAATTACCTCTTCGTGATGAATTAAAACGTCGGTATCTTTCATATAATCATGTGGTACGAACGAACCTCGAAACCCGTGACCAGAGAAATAAAATAGGATTAAATCATTTTTGCCCGCCTTTTTTGACATCAATTGTAACTCTTTCAAGATATTATTTTGGGTCGCATCTTCATCTATCAACACCTTGATCTGTGCGTCAGTAAGTGCTCCGCCGGTCGGACTTTTGAAAAAAGAATGCAAGCGAAAAGCATCGTCGTCCGTATATTTTAAATCGTGTAAATCTTGATATGCCGAAACCCCAACCAACAAAACCCAAACCTTGCCAATTTTCGGATTATCAATAAAATCATATCCGATATTTTTTATCGTCAATTCTTCCTCAATCATTGTTTGAAAAACACCGTTTTTCCAAATACCACGAAGCACCAAACCGTCATTATAATACATCGTTCCTCGACCATTAAAAACGTGATTCGACCATTCGCCAATGTAAGTATCGCCTTCTGGATAAATGCAAATCCCTGTTCCGTCCGCTTTTTTATTAAAAAAGTAGCCGTTATAATAACTCAAATCTGAAAATTTATAACTGCCTTTTCCGTTGACACAATTACCAACCGCACAACCTGCCGCATCATTTTGATTCGTTTCCACGATGAATGTATCATTTTTCCAAACACCTTTCTGAATCGTTCCTGATGTATTATAATAAGTACCAACATTATGTCGGTTTTGTTCATTCCAATTGCCAATATATTTGCTACCGTCGGGATAATAACAGACCGTATAATCCTTGATTTCACCGTCTTCAAAAACACCATAAACCTTGCGACCGTCTTGATACAAAAAAATACCAAAACCGCTCATACAGTCTCCTGTCAAGCAGCCATTTTGAATGTAAGACAATTGCGGTAACGCATCATTTATCCAAGTTCCAGATTTTACCAAACGGTCACTTTTATAAATTCGACCTTCGCCATTTCGCTTATCTTTCTTCCAACTGCCCACGTATTTTTCACCGTTTTGATAAAATAATACGCCCTGACCGTTTCTCTTGCCGTTTTGAAATTCGCCTAAATATTTTTCGCCATTCGCATATTCTTGAATGCCGTAACCATCTTGACAATCACCAAATGCACGAATTTGAGCGAAAGCGTCATTACTCATCATTAGAATCAGTAAAAGGTAAAACCAGGTTTTCATATTTTTATTATTTACACACTTTGAACAAGTAAATCTCCTAATTTTCCCCAACTTTAAACCTTATTTAAGCCACACTATTGAATAAATGATATTGCAATAATAATTGAAAAGTTAGGACACGCTACTTTGTTGTCGATTTCACTTGTGTTTAATACTTACACACCTTTATATATAGGCAGAGAAAGTGCCAACGGTTTTTTTGTGTGTTCAACGACGGCTTATAAATGGTTTTTTATTATTTAATCAGTTAATTTCAAAGGTATTAAGAATTATATTTTTAATACCTAATGTTAAATTTAAGATTGAAAAATACCAATATTATTTATCAAATTTGGAATTGTTCCTAAAAATGGTATTTTCGTGTTTTTTGGGAATTTTAGAAGAATATTTATTATAAAATACATTTATTCGATGTTTTTCACCACCGTTATTTTATTATAAATTTTATTATAATTTCAGCAATGATGTAATAACCTATTGATTTACAGCAATTAAGCAGTTTTAATTCAAAATATGAAAAGCTAATGCGAAAGAAAAATTATCCTTTTAGAGCGAATTCGAGGTATGCCCAAAATGAATTTTGGTAACTATTGAGTTAGGTATGCTTCATCTATTTTGAAGTCGAAAATGATACTTTTGACGCAAGTCTCTCTTTTGATAAATTAACGGATACCTTCTATGTTAAAATGCCAAATTATCCGCCAGACACTTTGACGATTCAAAACAATCGAGAAGCGACCGAGTATTTTGAAAACGTAGCGACCAATAATCCCGATTCCTCAGGAACAAAATGGGATTTTAATCTGCGAATCTTGTACTTTTGTACATCGAGTGATTATCTTTAAATAATTATATAAAACCTGTCAGGTTTGCACTTTATAGCATCACTATGCAAAAAATCTACTTTCTACTTCTTTTTATTGCAATAACAACCGTCGGTAAAACCCAAGATTTGCACTTTTCGCAATTTTATAATTCGCCTTCGAATGTCAATCCTGCGTTGACGGGCGTTTATCCCCAAGATATGCGATTGATTGCCAATTTGCGGAGTCAGTGGTTTTCCGTACCCGTTCCTTACACGACTTTTTCGATGGCTTACGACCAAAAAATATTAAATGATGGCAGATTGGGTAATAATATTTTGGGTGCAGGAATTATTTTGAATTATGACAAAGCTGGTGACGCAGCGATGCAAACCACACAAGTTGGCGGCTTATTCGCCTACACTCGACAACTTTCCAAAAGGCATTTTTTGTCGGGTGGATTTCGAGTTTTGGTGGCACAACGGCGTTTTGATATTGCCAAATTGACCTTTGATAAACAATTCGTGGACGGTACTTTTATTGCGACCGCAAATACAGGCGAAGATTTTGATAATTTTAATTACAGTTATGTCGATATTGGAACGGGCGTCAATTGGTTATTTCAAATTTCCAAACGCATGAAATTTCATTTTGGCGTTTCCGCAATGCACTTAAATCAACCGAAAGCCTCGTTTTTTAATAATCCTGATTTGCGACAATCGCCTCGATGGAATTTGCATTTGGACGCAACCATTCAGTTAGGCGATAAAATAGATTTGATGCCTGCCGCTATTTTTTCGATGCAAGGCACGCAGCAAGAACGCCTTTTTGGAACTGGTATTCGCTATCATTTAGACCAACGTTTTGCCCGTGAAAAATCAATTATTATCGGGACTTGGTACAGAATGAATGACGCAGCAATTACCTCTTTTGGTTTAAGTTATCCGACTTGGCAAGCAACCGTAAGTTATGATTTTAATACGTCCGACTTTGCGAATGCAACGAATGGCGTTGGCGGTGTTGAGTTTTCGTTTATTTATACAATAACCACCGTAAAACCAATGACGGACAGAAAAGCTTGTCCGATTTTTTAATAGCGGAGTATGTTAAATATTAAGTGTTAATTTATACTGCAATATCTTTGCTGTTAGTGAAAAAACCTAACAAGTCTGATTATTAGTGAGTTACAACGAAATCGCCAATCAAACGCAACCCATTTAACGTCAAGGATTTATCAATAAAATCAAATTCCTTTTCTAATGGCGTTAAAATATGCACCAAACCGCCTGTCGCAATCACTTTAACT
>Ga0306865_1000388_pt1 | contig 18472 bp, 25 predicted proteins | sample AntRauTorckE5431_FD_190441 | JGI IMG/M metagenome (GOLD analysis project Ga0306865, IMG submission 190441) | Saline lake microbial communities from Rauer Islands, Antarctica - Metagenome Torckler E5 #431 (v2) (version 2) | ecosystem: Environmental > Aquatic > Non-marine Saline and Alkaline >... | reverse complement strand
TTTACCTAACTCATATTCGAGTACAATGGCTTCCGCATCATCTCCTATTTTCATTTTCAATAATAATTTACTTCGTTTTGTCTCATACAACGAATTCGGTTCGCGCAACATAATTCCTTCCGCGCCGCCGTTTGTATATTGCTTGTATAATTCTTGTAAATGATCAAGGTCTTTTACTTGGTTTAAAATAGGTATTTTTATGGGGGAGTCGTGTTGACTTATTTTGATAGAGTCGACCACTTTTTTCAATTCTTCTAAACGTAATGTAAAAGGGACGCCTTTCAAATGAGGCAAATCAAACACCATATATTGTATGTCTTTCCATAGTTCATCCAAATTTTCTTGGGTCACCTTCTTATTGGGTTTCATATTACTAATTCCTGATATTTCTTGGAAACGCCCGCGCCCCATCCACAATTCCCCGTCTAAACTACATCCTTTTGGTAAAATATTCATAAACCATTGGGGCACATAACTAAATATCTTCCCTTTCATAAGTCCACCACGTTTTGCCGGTCGAGCCACCAATTCACGACCAGTCCAAATACAACGAATACCATCGTATTTTTCACTTAAATACCACCCAAATGGTGGATTTGTATAATTCTTTAAAAGAAGTTTACTTAATTCCGTCATTTTACTTTCTTTGTACAATTCGTCTGCCAACATAATACCGGTTCCTTTGTCTTGGAACACCAGATATTTTTTATTGTCTTCGAAAGTTTCATAACTATGTTCAGGAAACAAGCGTTCTTCTTTTGATGATGTCATAACTTTATTTATGACAGACGCTTTATGTCATTTGCTTTTATTTGAATTTGAATTTAAATGACTATACGTTTTGCTATTCAACATATTGGTCATCATTTTTACATTTTTATTAGAACGATTGGATCTCATAAGATTTAAGTTAGGTGATTTGCTTCGGTTCAGTTCATTCAATAACATTTGATATGAATTGGCTTTTTTTTTCTTTCTTAAAGTAGCACGAGGTCTAGACACTTTTGTTCTGGATATCTTACCTCTAGATGCATTTGATTTTTTTCTACAATTAAAATTTACGTCACGTTCTTCGTCTGGCTTGCATTTATTCACAAACCTACAAGTCTTTGGGTTTAAATCTTTATTCACAAAACATCTTTCCATTATATTATATGAAAATATTTTATTTATGAACCACAAGATACACATTCGGTGGGTTCTTTTTCTGGTGTCACCGTGAATTGTTGAGCATGATGCTTTGCTTTTCTACGCAAATAATACATACCGGTTTTAAGACCACATTTCCAAGCATATAAATGCATATTGGTAAGTGTTTTATAATTGGGTTCTTCTACCCACAAGTTCATAGATTGACTTTGACAAATATACGCACCTCGATCTTTGGACATATCCATAATGGTTTTCATCGACATTTCCCATACAATTTTATATTTTGCCTTAATATAATCGGGAATTTCTGCGATAGACTGAATAGACCCTTTGTATTTTAATATGTCGTTTTTGATAGACATATTCCAAATGTTCAAATCAATCAATTCTTTCATTAAATGTTTATTGATGACCATAAATTCACCAGCTAAAGTACGTCTAGTATACATATTACTTGTGAATGGTTCAAAACATTCGTTGTTGGATAAAATCTGACTAGTGGATGCGGTTGGCATCGGAGCCATACACAAAGAATTCATGGTTCCATATTTAATAATATTTTGTTTTAAGGCACCCCAATCGTAACGCTTGGATGGTGTCACGTTCCACATATCAAATTGTAAAATTCCTTCACTCAATGGTGAACCTTTGAACGACGCGTATTGCGTTTGTTGTTCTTTTGCCATTTCCATACTTTTTTCAAGGGATGCGTGATACATGGTTTCAAAAATCATTTTGTTGATTTCTTTGGCTTCATCGCTATCAAACGCGATGTTTAACATCGCGAAGACATCAGCCAATCCTTGAACACCAATACCGATCGGTCTATGTTTTAAATTACTTTGTCGCGTTTTATCAGTTGGATAATAATTGACATCTATAATACGATTTAAATTTTCTGTCACCATTTTAGTGATTTTATGTAATCCATTGTAATCGAATGTAGACTTAAACAACGAAATAACGTCACTAAAGCCTCCTATTTTTTTATCGCCCGCATACAATTGTGGATACATAGTCTGCCGAACATCCATCACCACCTCATAGTTGATTTTTATAGAATCTAGAAAAGATTTTAAATAGTCGCACCATTTACAATTTTCTTTGGCATATACTACAATAGGACCATTCAGTTTAAACTTGTTTTTTTTCACAAAAGACGAGAGCGAAATACTTGCCAAATTACACACGGCACTTTCGTCTTTATCGCTATATTCGATAATTTCACAACATAAATTCGACGATTTGATGGTGCCAATGTTTTTTTGATTACTTTTTTGATTACAAGCATCTTTGTATAACATATAAGGTGTACCTGTTTCCATTTGACTATCTAAAATATGAAACCATAATTCGCGCGCTTTCATTTTCTTCAAATATTGTCCAGACGACACGTATGATTCATACAAAGTTTCAAATTCTTCACCATATACATTATCTAAATGTTTACAAATGTGCGGACACATCAAATACCAATCTTCATCGTGTTCGATTTTACGCATAAACAAATCTGGGATCCATAAAGCATAAAATAAATCACGCGCACGCATTTCTTCGTCGCCGTGATTTTTACGCAATTCCAGAAATTCTAAGATGTCCCCGTGCCATGGTTCCAAATACATCGCAAAACTCCCGTTTCTCTTCCCCCCTCCTTGATCTACGTATCGAGCTGTATTGTTGAACACTCTTAACATAGGGACAATACCATTGGACGTACCATTGGTTCCCAAAATAGATGTACCTTTGGCGCGAACATTATGAATATGTAGTCCAATACCTCCCGCCCATTTTGAAATAGACGCACAATCGCGTAATGTATTAAAAATACCATCAATACTATCTTCTTCCATACCTAACAAGTAACAAGAACTCAATTGCGGACGAGTTGTACCCGCATTATATAAAGTAGGTGTAGCGTGAATAAATAGTTTTTTACTTAGTCCATCGTATGTATCTTTTACTTTAGGTAAACAATTTCCGTGAATTTGGACCGCCACCCGCATCCATAAATGTTGGATATTTTCAATGACCATATTATCATTCCGCATTAAATATGCACGTTCTAATGTTTTATACCCAAAATAATCAATTAAATAATTGCGGTCATACACTATCATAGTTTCTAATTCTTTATGGTGTTCTTTCACAATATTGTAATAGTTGTCGGATAAATATCCTTTTTTTGTACATAGAATATTTACACTTTCAAACAATGTACGCTTGGTTTCTTTATGATGATTTGAAATACAAATATACCCAGCTAATTTTGAATAATCATAATGTATGGTTCCCATCGAAGCGCATTGTTCTGCTAACAATTCGTCGATTTGACTTGTTTTAATATTATCGTGTAATTGGTCGATCACTTTCAATACCAACCCACTTCCTTGAATATTCAAATTATATTTTACAATGAATTTATTGACACGTTCTAAAATCTTATCGTATGATAAAACTTCTTTTTTTGAGTTTCGCTTCAATACATGAATCATTAATATAGTATATCCTTTTATTTTATATCTTTTTTCTATTTTTAATATAATGAAACATAAATATACCTTGGTTTTATTATTTGTAGTCGTGATCGTTTTTTCTATACTAGGAAGTTTATTTCCATACGAGGGCTTTGAAGATTTGAAAGTACCACAATGTAACTCTAGCGACATTGTTGACGGAAGTAAAACGTGTGACGATGATAATTATATTTTAAAAACTCAAATTGTGCCTCCTGTATGTCCTTCGTGTCCACCATATTTAAGTGAAGAACCTGATGAAAAAACAAGCGAAGAAGCGAGTGTAGAAGAAGAAGAAACGTCTACAAAACCTTTAAAAAATACACAAAAGGAAAAATCCAACGTAGAATCTAAATTTTCATTTAAGCAAACGAGTGAAACCAAACAAAATGAAAAAAATAATAAACGTGGTTTGTTTAATAATCAAGGGGGAAGTGGTCTGTTAAGTGGTTTCAATAAATCTGAAAACCAAACCAATATCAATGAATATAAACAAGAAATAGAACAACTAAAAGAACAATTGAAGCAATTAAAACAATATGACGGAAACGCACCTCCATGTCCAGCGTGCGAACGGTGCCCTGAGCCATCGTTTGATTGTAAAAAGGTACCCAATTATAGATCTTCGTCGGTAAGTAATTATTTGCCTATGCCAGTTTTAAACGATTTTAGCACTTTTACGTAATCTCTTTTTTTTACAACTTTTATTCATTTGAAATGTTTTACATTTATATTTATTAGGAACTATTTTAATAATACATTTTGCTTTTTCGCCATATAGTGATTCAGTACAACCCTTTTCCTTTTTTGTTATTTTTTTAGAACAACGCGCCCGAAAATGTTCATATCTTTCACGTACGTCTTCGAAACTTAAATTCGATATTTTCCCCAACATTTTATTGATATGTTCGTGTAAATCATATACATACTTAGAAAAAGTATCCCGCGACTCCATATGTTTGTCTAATAAAGGGAGTTCTTTAAAATTTTTAACTAAATTGGTTCGACAATGTTTACACGGTAATACGTGTTTTAATAACAATATAAACTCCTTGTAATATTTTTTATTTTCTTTGGATGGGTGTATTGGATAATTAAAACTCATTGTATGTAAATAATGCCAAAGACCAGGTCCCCATACACTGGTCAACATTCCATCGCCGCTGTTATAATCTTCATTTGTATAAACGCTCATTTCATATTATGAAGAAAAAAAATTAATTTTATGTTGAATACGCTTTTCTGTCGGATATAATAAATTTAGAATGTTTAATTTTAAACGCATTATTTCACGATAATAATGTGTTTCATTAATAGACTTTACCACTTCGTATGTATTTGTATTAAATACTTTAACAATCATTTATATATAATATGTGTTTTGTATTTATACGCTATTTTTATAAAGAATAAAATAATAGTAATATTATAATGTGGTTGTATATTGTAATATTCATATTGGTCGCTTTATTTATCATTTATACATACACAAAGAAAACAAACAAAAAAAAAGATTTTGTTGAAAACAATGAATATATAGAAACAGGACTACAAAACAACGCTGTATTATATACGTTTTATACGACATGGTGTCCTCATTCTAAAAAAACACTGGAAACATTAAAGACTATAAAACCAAATTATACCAATATAGAGTTTAAAGAAGTAAACGCAGAAAAAGACTTAGATTTAGCCAATTCATTTAAAGTTGATTCTTACCCTACTATCATATTATTGTATAAAGATGAAAAATATATGTATGACGCAGATTTAGAAGAAAGCACATTTCGACAATTTATAAGGACAACTATGAAGTAAATGTTTTATTATTTTATCTTTAAAATAATAATGAACGTTCCTAGGTTAAATATTGAAGAATTATATGAAACAAAAAAAAAGATTGATTTGAGTCGCGTGGAAACATATAATAAATTATTATTAAAAATTCACAGCAAAATAAAAATTGCGTCGAGACAAACAAACCAAACTAATTTTTGTACTTTTTTAATGCCTGAAATATTAATAGGGTATCCGAATTATAATTTCAGTGAATGTTTAAATTATATCATTGATAAATTGGAATTAGACCATTTTATATGTAAATATATACATCCTAATTTATTATTGATTAGTTGGAACCATTGGGTGCCTTCATATGTAAGAGAACAAATTAAAAAAAAAACAGGAGTTATTGTAGATTGCTTTGGAAGTGTAACCGAAGATAAAAAAACAACTATATCGTTTGACAATAAACCTACATTCGAAAAGAAATCAACTAATATATACGATGATACTTTACTGAAATCTATGAAAAGTTAACACTAAACCAAGATTTGCTTTTAGGGGTTTCTTTCTGTGGCACCTGTTGTTGTGCGACTGGTTGTCCTGGTTGCGGTTCTGGTTGCTGTGCTACTGGTTGGTCTGGTTGCGGTTCTGGTTGCGACGCGGGTTTCGGTGCGACTGGTTGGTCTGGTTGCGGTGCGACTGGTTGGTCTGGTTGCGGTGCGACTGGTTGTTGTATCGCTGGTTGTTCAACTATTTTTTCAGCACCGACATTTTTAAACATATTTTGAGATTTAGTATTGACTGATATGTCGGACGGATTCACAAATTGTTCCGTTTTTATAGTTTCTCGATTTTGTTCAGATGTTATAGTGGGTTCTTGAAATAAGTTTGATTGAGGAATTTGTTGTGGTGGCTCAGGTAGTGTTTCTGGAATAGTAGGAGTACTTGCCGATGTTTCTGGAATAGTAGGAGTACTTGCCGATGTTTCTGGAATAATAGGAGTACTTGCCGATGTTTCTGGAATAATAGGAGTACTTGCCGATGTTTCTGGAATAATAGGAGTACTTGCCGATGTTTCTGGTAGGGTTTGCGAAATAGGCGAATTTGGAAAATATTCTTCTCTGGTCTTCGTGTCTTTATTTACAGAATTATTTGAACCATTCGTTTCAATTTTATTCATAATTGCGTTTTCGGTGGTATTATTTGAAGGCGTTACAAAAGTAGAATTCATATTTTTATTCCGTTCAACATTTAAACTATACGCATTTTCTTCGTATATTTTTTCAAACACAAGTAACGCTTGGACGAAATATTTTTCACAAGTAGTATAAAGATACATAATCGCATCTCTTGTATCTTTTTCTAAACTCATAACAACATCTAAGGTTAACTCTGGATTTAATTTATAATCTGTTCCGTTTGAAATAAAGAGTTTTCTGAGTATATTCATAAGTTTAATTTTAGTACTTTGTGTATGTTCTTGTATTTTATATATTTTATCCAAATAAGATTGAATACGTTCATCGTCTTTTGATATAGTCAATTCTTTTATAAAATCATCTTTATTACATTTATCAAATGTATTAAAATCCAACATCTCTATGTCTCGGAAAGATTTTATATTAGATGGTTTTGTTTTTATTCCCGTAAAAATTTGATAAAATACAGTTAAATCTCGATTGTATTTTTTTTTCATAGATTTACTCATTTTTCCCCATTTTTTATTTTCATTATCGTACAAATCATAATATAACAAATCCAATTCTTTTATTCCAATTTCTTCGTTCAATCGCTTAGAAGGTCCATCCATAGAACATAATTTTTCACCTGGGTTTATCGTGACACGATTGTCTTGAATATTTAATTTATTTTTTAGAATGTTAAGGCGTTTACGACATAAATTCAATGGATTTGTCATTTGACTTATGCGTGGTTTTGCATTACGCGGTATGTATTTATATTCTTTATAATCTTTTAAATAAAACGTGCTTCTATTTCCTTCTTCATCTTCATAAAAATATTGAGGGTCCATCGTAGATACAATCGCACTATATATGGTCATTATTTTCATATAATACTTCGATACGTTTCTTATTAATTTTTGTTTTAAAGCGTCGTTTTTAGGTATTAAATGCGTCATGTCTGATTTGTTTGAAACATAAATATTCTCATTTATACCATATTGTATTCTTTTATTTAAAAACCCTAATTCTAGTTTATTTAATCGTTTATTTAATATTCCACTGGTTAACACAATCATATTATCATAATAATCCTTTTCTCCTAATCGTATTAAATCGATGGTGTTTTGAGTTAAAATATAAGACATCGCTATGTCATCGAGTTGTTCAGGCAAATTTCTTATTTCTTGATGTTCATTTTTAGAAGTCATTGGCGCAGACGGAGTTATACCCATTATAGTTATAGTATAAAATAAAATTGAATTAAATACATATAAATATATAAAATGAATGAGTAAATATAAAAAAACGTGGGAATTGTTTGAACAAAAGAAATCATTTGAACCAGAAGACAACGAAGAAAAAAAGTCAAGATGTAAATCTTGCGAATATTTGCTTAAAATAACAGAAGAAGGATTTTATTGTTGTAGTAATCGTTCATGTGGGATTATTATAAAAGAGACCATCGACTATAGCGCGGAATGGAGATTTTATGGTGCCGATGATAATTCTGGTGCGGATCCTTCACGGTGTGGTATGCCCATTAATCCATTGTTGAAAGAATCGTCGTTTGGTTGTAGGATAATGTGTAACAATAATTCTACTTATGAAATGCGTAAAATCAGACGTTATACCGAGTGGCAATCGATGCCCTATAAAGAAAAATCAAAATATGAAGACTTTCAGATTATCACTACTTTAGCAAGTAAAGGCGGTATATCCAAACTCATTATTCAAGACGCGATTCGTTATTACGATAAAATCTCAGATAAAAAAACATATCGCGGGTTAAATCGGGATGGACTATTGGCCGCGTCGATTTATATTTCATTTAGTGTGAATGGAAATCCACGAACTTCGCGAGAAATCGCGGCTATATTCAATCTAGACAATACTAGTGCGACCAAAGGATGTAAAAATGCCTTGAGTATATTGAATGATTTAGAAGAAAATATGGAAGAAAAAACTTGTCTCAATAACAGTACACCCTCGTCGTTTATTAACCGTTATTGTAGTAAATTGGCTATGAATTTTGAATTGACACAATTGTGTTTGTTTATAGCATCGATTGTGGAATCTCGACGATTTGTATCTGAAAATACTCCCCATTCCATATCAACCGGAATCATTTATTTTGTGTGTCAAAAATGTAATTTGAATGTAAATAAAAAACACATTCATGAAATAAGTCAAATAAGCGAAGTCACGATAAATAAATGTTTTAAAAAATTAGAACTCAATGAAAAAATGTTTTTACCGAAACAAATTAAACAAAAATATAATATACTATGATATGGCGGATATTATATTTATCATCCCATATAGGGATAGGGAACAACATAAATTTTATTTTTTGAGACATATGGAATATGTATTGGAAGACTATAATTATGAAATTATTTTTGTTCATCAAAAGGACAATCGTCCATTCAATCGCGGAGCTATGAAAAATATTGGATTTTTATATGCTAAAGATAAATATTTTAATTATAAAGACATCACTTTTGTATTTCATGACATTGATACACTACCATACAAGAAAGACCTTTTGAATTATAATACTGAAAAAAATATGATTAAACATTATTATGGATTTACTTTTTGCTTAGGCGGTATTTTTTCTATTAAAGGCGAAGATTTTGAACGCATAAATGGTTTTCCATCATTTTGGACATGGGGATACGAAGATAATGTAGTGTACAACCGCGCTGTTCAACATAAAATAATGATAAACAGAGACAATTTCTATACCATAGGAAATATGAACATATTACATTTTTTAGATGGTTTAACCCGAACTATCGCCAAAGGTAAAAATACGAATAAAGACCTTGAACGCGTAAAAGACGGATTAAATACGTTACAAAATGTCTCTTATAATAAAGAAAATAATATGTTAAACGTCACTGATTTTGTATGTAGTTTTACATTGAATCAAAGAATAGAAAATATATCTATTTTTAAAAAAAAAGAACCAGAAAGGGTGTCACATAAGTTGGGGAAAATGTTTTGATAATATAATATACATATAGTATATGTTGTTAGTCAATTTATGTTCTCCAGCTTTATTGTCTTTAGTATTTGTCTTGATTCATAGTATAACCGAAACTATGAATGAAAATTATAAACAAGCATTTGTTAAATTATTGATAGGTATAATGTTTACTATGTTGTTACAAGTATTTTGTCTCCAAAATATGAAATTGATATCGTGGTTATTGGTGTTTATTCCAATGATAATGTATACGTATACCACGCTTATTATATTTTTTGTATTTGGTACCAACCCGTCTGAGAGGGTGAAAAGCTATATTATATAAAATTGAATTTATTTTATGCGTATAATCATATAAGCATGGAGCAAACCCATTATATCGTAGAATGTGTGTGGAATACGTGGAAAGCGTATCACTTAATACCGAAAGAGTTTGAGTTCAAAGATTTATTTTATAGGCGAGACAAGGTGTGCTATAAAGAGAAGGTTTTGAATATTCAAAGCAAAGTATACGAAGAAAACTCCGAAAATATTGGAGTTAAAGTCGTAGACGATTTTGACAAGTATTTTAAATGTATTTATGAACCATATAAAACAATTGTATTAAATGATAATATAAAATTCAAAACGTTTAGTTTTTCACCACTTAAACGCGTGAAGACATAATTATTTACAGATATTATTTTATACATATTTTTTAATTTAAAAAATAAATACTATAAGTATTATGAGTGAATTATGGGCACATTGGACCTTTTATATTCATTTACAAAATACAAACGATTGGACTTACGAAAGTTATTATAAAATATACAAATGTGAGTCTTTACAGTCGGTGGTTGCAATACATAAATCATTGGGTGGTGAATTATTAAAGAAATCTTTGGTTTTTTTAATGAAAGACAATATTCAACCTTTATGGGAAGAACCCAATAACAGGAACGGTGGTAGTTTTTCATTTAAAATACACAACAAAGATATTGAACATGTATGGAAACAAATATTATATCATATGATAGGCGGTGAATTGGTCAAAGACAAAGAGATTTTATCCCATTTGAATGGGATCAGCGTTTCGCCAAAAAAAACGTTTTGTATTTTGAAAATATGGATGGACAATTGTGACTATACGAATACGAATATATTCAAACAAATCCAAGGGGTAGATTATAAAGGTTGCTTGTTTAAAAAACACGCATATTAATATTTTATCCATAAATAATATATAATGAAATGTTCTATTATGGATTGCGGATCATCTGATAAAAAATGTAGTCCCGAATATTGTTCGAATAATAAAAATGGCGCGTCTAAATCGTGGGGATATTGTAATATGTTGCGTTGGAAACATATGAAAAAAACTCCAAATTATAAATTATTTCAATCTCGGTGTAAAAATACACCTAGTCATCATCGTAAAAAAACGAAAAAAACCATATCTGTAAACGCAGAATTATTGCATAAAAAAATACCGTATATGGAGATTTTTGAAACCTAATACCCGTCGTAAATGATAGAATTCGCAAAACAACCGAGTGATAAAATAAATATACCTTTTATGGTATTTACAAAAGATAAACTAAGATATTTAATTTATAAATATAATATGTGTTGGAACCAATATGTCTCCATAAATACTTTTTTATTTGGAATATTTACATTATTACTTATTAAAATGAATATGTCTATTTGCTTGTATTATCGTTTGTCTCAATGCAACTGATTGATTTTTTTTATGGAGAAATATCCAACATAAACGATGAATCATATTTTATCTATATTGGGGTTCCTTCTTTTAGTGGTTCAACCGTTCGCCTCTTTATATTTAATAAAAGAGACAAAATTGCGTAATAATTTACTTACGTTTTATAGTATATGTTCCTTTGTATTTGTGGTGTATAATACACAAACTACTTATATACAAACAAGCATTACACCACGCGGTCATTTACCTTGGAATTGGAGCTACTATATTTGGTTACCTGTTTCTTTTTATTTTTCCCTTTCATATACAATAAAAATTATATATCTGATTTTCTTATTTCTTTTTTTTACATTGTTTCATTTTATTGGTAAAGGCGCCGGGTCTCTTTGGTGTTTGTTTGTGAATTCTATGATTATATATTTTTGATACAAATATTGGTGATTCAGCCTTTCAACCAGGTATTGGAGACAACCCCAGCTTAATTTCACCAAGAGACGCCACGTTATATTTGATAATAAGCGGTAAATCATTGTCCAAATAGATTTCGATTTGATTACACAAGTTGGTACACTTGATAAAATAATTTAGATTTTTTAAAGAATAAAATCCTTGAATAATTTTATCTGACTTTTTAACCATCGACATTTCTTCCGATTCACTGCGAATAATTTCCGCACTAGCAAACGTGCCAACGCATTTGAAAATCAACCGATTGTTAATCGATTTAATTTCTAGTTTTTCAGAAATAACGTTCAAGTCACGAATAATTTTCTGAAAATCCGACGAAGGTAAATTAATAATGGAAGAAAATTTAACTTGTGGAATATCGAGGTCTTCGTTGTCAGGTTCAATCAACTTTAACTTCTGAATTTTATATTGCTCTTTTGTTTTATTTTCAAACTTGAGTGTTAAATTTTCTACAATACCACTATTATAATCTTCTTCATCAATATATATACTTAATGTTTCTTCGTTATCAATGGTATTGATTAATTTGAAAAAATGAGACATATTGACCCCAATGATGATTTTATCTTTGTTACAAATGAAGCGCTCGAAATGCTCGCTATGTAAATGTAAATGAACTAATATAGTATGTGATTTATCCATATTTACAATTCGCATACCATCTTTTTGGAATGTAATATTGGTTTCCAACAAAATGTCTTTCAATGCCGTAATCAGTATACGAAAAGGCGCAATTTGAACGGTTTGAATTAATAATATTTCATTCGGCATATAAATACTTCATTGATTATTTTTTTATATCGTTATTTAAATAATGTATATCCCCAATCACTTGACGAAAAAAGACAAAGAACTACAAAAAAAAGAAATATCCAAATCCAAGAAATTATACAAAAAAAATATGTTTTATACTCGTAAAAAAATACCGTCATTTAAACCCAAGCCCTCTAAACATTTAAAAAAAGTAAAAGACATATATAATATAGATCCTTTGGTGATAAATCGAACATTAGTTCAAAAAACGGGTTGTCCAAAGCCGGTTTTACAAAAAATTGTCAACAAAGGTATGGGCGCGTATTATAGCAGCGGGTCGCGTCCCAATCAAACCGCCGAGTCATGGGGTATGGCGCGTTTGGCTAGTGCCATTACAGGGGGACACGCAGGTAAATCCGACGCGCATCTTATTCGACAATGTAAAAAAACAAGTAAAGCCTATAAATTAAATATTCACCATATATAATGTGGCGGAATTTTACATTGTTTATAGTTATAGTGGTAGCAATTATCTTTATATATTCTTTAAGTAAATCTTCGTTCGTAAAAGACGAAGAAACCCAATTGAAAAACAATTTGTTGCCTGACCTAAAAACTACGTTAGAAAAAGGATTAGATGACACAATCGCGACATTTTTATTACTTGAAGTTAGGTCATTTTTAATCGGAGCGGGTTCTCTATTTCTTTTTTTAATGTCAAGTAGAGACAAAAAAAAATAATAAACTAATGTATGTTGATTGGTATTGTTGGCGGTGGTATTAGTGGTTTATATTGTGCTTTGAAATTGTCTCCCAAACATAAAGTCATATTGATTGACGAAAGAGACTATTTAGGTGGACGTATAAAAACGCATGAATCACACGTTGAATTAGGTGCGGCGCGATTTAATAAAACGCATACATTTTTGTTTGACTTAATAAAAAGATATCATTTACACGCCATAAAACTGCGCAATAACTATGATTATATGTTAACGAATGAACAATGTGTAGATGTTTATAAAGACGCAAATAAAGCATTCGATACGTGTATACAAAATATTATAAATAAAACAAACATAAACGATGCTTTAAGAAATATATCGTTTTATGACCATTGTAAACATATTATAGGAAAAAAAGAAACAGACTTACTGGTTAGCGTGTTTGGATATTATACAGAAATAAAAGAATTAAACGCTTACGACGCAATACAAACCTTTCAAAAAGATTTTATTTCAACCGATTATTATGTTTTGGAAGAAGGTTTGTCTACTTTATGCGATGCTATGGCGCGCGAAATCGTTCAAAATGGCGCCATCATATATAATAATGAAAAAGTTATAGACGCAACGCCCCATATGCTGACCACTACAAAAAGAACCATTAAAAATATAGACAAAATTATTTTTTGTACAAAAGCAAAACAAATGTCCGCGTTTCCTATGTTGAATGATTATAGTCATTCGCTTTATCACGCGCCATTGTTAAGAATATATGCCAAATATAAAACACCGTGGTTTAAAGATTTGAATCGCATTACTACCAATAATGTTTTGAGACAAATCATTCCAATTGACGTAGAAAGTGGTATGATTATGGTGTCGTATAGCGACGGTAAAGATACAGAACCATTTATTCCTTTGCTGAAAAAAGAAAAGTCATTGATAAAGATGATACAAAGTAATTTGACTCTATTGTTTCCTGATTTAGATATTCCTTATCCAGACTATATTATTCCGTATTTTTGGGAAATAGGCACACACGCTTGGAAGCCAGGCGTAAATTCTGACCAAATATACAAAGAAGTGATACACCCACTTGAAAATGTGTATGTATGTGGGGAAGCATATTCGAAACAACAAGCTTGGATGGAAGGTGGGTTAAAGATGGCGCAAGAAGTCATTACCAAAATTGAAATATAATTAAATTAACATATTACCATTAATGGAGTGTTTGTCTCTAAATATGGTTCAAGGGGTGTACTTAAACGACCTTCTCAACATTGTAAATCTCCGTATGTAGCGGACGTTTTGTTAGATAGTGGCGAAGAAGTTATCGTCCACGCTCCGTCGCTTGGTTGTTGTGGTTTATGCGATAAAGGGTCTATTGTTTATATGACATTGTCTGAACAACCCAAAAAATGTACACATATCATACATTTTGGTCAACAAAACAACGTCATAGTAGGTATACACCCCAAAAGCGGAGAAAAAATAGTTGAATATGCTTTAAAAAATAATAGGATAGATACTTTAAAACATTTAAACCAACTACAAAGAAAAGAAAATGCTAAATTCAAGGTTTGATTTTATGGGTATCGATGAACAAGAACGTAAGTTTATTTGGAAGTGAAAAGCGTTCCATTATGTGAAAAAACGTGGCGTATTTTCCAGAAGGGTATCGTAAAAAGAAAACGGATGTAGTTAGCCCCCGCGCTTTACACCTTTGAACATTTAAAACGCCGACTTAATCCAAATATTTTTTAGGTTTTCGTTTTCTTGTTGATGGTCTTTTTACAAATTTTTCACTTCTATTATATGCTCCTTTTATTAGATTATTATAAATATGTATTGGTATTTCATCTAATACATCTTTTACATTATTAACTAATTCATCATAAGTTAATCCTTTTTTCTTTTGTAATCGTGATTTCAATACATTAAAATATCCCTCTATTGCATTTGTATAATGTTGATATGGGACAGCATATAATAAATTATTATCCTTTTTAATTACATCTTTTACAAGTTGATTTCTATGACTACTGGCATTATCTAAAATGATTAATTTATTTTTATACTTTCCATTTATAAATTTGTTAATAAAATCAACCATTCTATTACTATCAATCCCTCCCTTTTTATATACTTCATATCCAATTACACCTTTTGAAGAAATAGCAAATATACCAGTATATTTTTTGAAAACTTCTTGACTTTCGGTTTTCACTACACACCTTTTCCCTAATTCTTCATAACATTTTCTTCTAATCATAAATGAGTTTAATGATGTTTCGTCAATACAAATAATATCATCTAAGCTATATTGTTTAACTTTACTATAAAACTCCTTGATTTGATTTTTAATTACAATAGATTTTTTATATCTTGTTTTTGGAACATGTCGTAATCGTGTTTGTTTTAGTGTAATATTTATATCTCTTACAATTCTACCTAAATGAGTTCTTGATAGTGTTAACTCTGGGTATTTAGTTTTTAATTTAGATAATAATTCATCTATAGTAATAGTTTTATTTTGTTTAAGTTGTTGCTTTATGAATGAAATATGACTATTAGTAATTTTATATGATATATAATCTCTTTTCTTTCGTGTAATATTATTAGTAGATTTGAATTTATCTACCTATCTCATTAAACTTCTTTCAGAACCGAATATTTTACAGGTTTGCACTTGATTTTTAGAATGGGATAAATAGTATTTAACTGCTGATAATTTATAATCACTACTTTTATGTGTAGGCATTATAATATAATTTAACAATTTATAAAAAATTGATTTAAATTAAATGCTTAATTTAATACTTAAAGAAACCAATATGTCTTCTGAACAAACAACCAGTCAAATAGAAGTTGTAGAACAACAACCTAAACCAAAACAGATTATTAAAATAAAAAATTATAAGAAACTTTATAATAAAGAAAAAAAAAGAAACAATGATTTAGAAGCAAAATTAGAACAGAAAAATAATGAATTAGACGAACTTAAATTACTTATTAAATCAAAAGAAAGGGAAATAGAAGATATTAAAGTGAAGTCATTATCTTATATTAATAGCCAAACAGCAAAAAATGGTTATAAAGAAGAAGAACTGGTTTGTAAAGATCTAAATAGTGAATTAATAAAAGAAGCATTTATACCGATGTTAGGTAATAATTATAATAAATGTAATAGAATTACAGGTAATCATAAATGTGATATACAATCTGATGATAAGATTGTGAGAGCCCAAGTCAAAAAATATAAAAAGGTCAATTTCAACAATTAGATAGACATTTGACTTCTAGTCTTGTTGAAAATATACCAGAATTAGATGAAGCTTCACAAATACTAAAAGATTTATTTGAATATCCACTTTTACCAAATGGAACACATGTAGATAAATCAAAAAATATAAAAAAATTATGTAATTCTAATTATTCACAAGAAATATTAGATAATTTCTTGGATTTGTTAAACAAATGTAAAAAACAAATATTGAAATATGCATTTTATGGTTCTAATTTAGAAATACAACCAGAATATTTATTTGGTGTTGAGTATGAAAATGATAAAAGAAACAAAATAGTAGTGTTTAAAATTGAAGATGTTATAAAGTATTTAGAAAAAATAAATTTTAAAATATCACCAAGAAAAACAGTGATTTTACTTGGTGATAATAACATAATATCGTTACAAAGAAAAGGTGGTGATTCTGGGAGAAAAAGTAGTAATCAATTACAAATTAAACTTATATTAAGTAATCTTATTGATAAAGTGCCTATATTAGAATATAAATTATAAATCCTTAATCAGTTCTTCAACAACATTTATAACTATACTATTTCCTAGATAAAATAACATATCTTTTTTATTTGATAAACACTCAAATTTATATGTTTCATTAAACCCAAACATTTTTAATGTTTCGGTAACACTCAATGTTCTTATTTTACCATTAAAATCATACAATCCTGTTTTTGCACCAGGTCCCCCAGAAGAAGCACATATAGTGGGTCCATATTTTGTTATATCATATATACGTTCACCTTGTCTTCCTCCTTTTCCTGATTTTATATTAATTAATTTAGACTTCATCATACTTTTTCCACTACATTTTTCTAATTTATATTTTTTAGTATAATCAAAGAAATCTGTAATACTATTATCTATAATAGTTGAAACTGGAACAATTGGATTTTTAATTTCTCTAAATATATATTCTGTATTTTTATTACAAATAATATAAATACGTTGACGTGATTGAGGTGAGTTATAATATCGCGAATCAATTACTTTATAACTAAGATTATACCCCCTTGTTTCCAATTCATTTTTAATAATTTTAAATGTTTCTCCTTTATGAATAGTATGAAGATTTTTAACATTTTCAAGCATTAATGTTTCTGGTTGTTTTCTATCAATTATTTCCAATATTTTATAAAATAGATTACCACGCGTTTTATCTTGGAATCCTTTTTGATTACCAGCAATACTAAATGGTTGACACGGAAAACCAGCACATAATATATCAAAATCAGGCATTGTATCTATATTAATTTTATTAATATCTCCTTCTGGTTTTATTCCATAGTTTTCTTCATATATTTTTCTAACACATTCATTAATATCACTTGCTAAAACACAAGTATATTTTACTTCATTTTGGAGAATATTATTTCTATTAAATGCTGTATGAAAAGCACCTAAACCACAAAATAGATCAATGTATTTAACTTCTTTTCTTTGGTTTTCCTGTGTTTGCATAGCGTCTGTATTTACAATTACTTCTTCATTTTCAATAATCAATTTTTTATTTAATTCTTTTAATTTTTCTTCAACTGCTTTATCTACAAGTGCCTTAATTTTATCAGCATTATTTTCACAAGGTGTTTTGCGTCTATTATGAGAATCATAGTGAGATTTTTGAGAGAATTCCTTTCCACATCGTTCGCATGAACATTTAACCATTTTCGTTATATATTGTTAATATATTTTATTTTTAAATCAATTTTTTAAATTAACTTAAATTAACAAATTCAGTTAATTATCCCTAAATATTAGAAAGTCGGCGTTTTAAATGTTCAAAGGTATAAAACATATTCAAGAATTACAACAAATCAAAGAGTCCAGCCCCGAATACAGAACCATTTTATGTTTTGTAGTTCAACGCGAAGACGCACAACACTTTAAAATAAGC
>Ga0306865_1000387_pt1 | contig 18491 bp, 21 predicted proteins | sample AntRauTorckE5431_FD_190441 | JGI IMG/M metagenome (GOLD analysis project Ga0306865, IMG submission 190441) | Saline lake microbial communities from Rauer Islands, Antarctica - Metagenome Torckler E5 #431 (v2) (version 2) | ecosystem: Environmental > Aquatic > Non-marine Saline and Alkaline >... | reverse complement strand
CTTCGTAAAATCTTGGGTTCGTCGGTTCGTCGGTTCGCCTTTTTGATAGTACTTGGAATTGGTTGGAAATATCCTGAGATTTATAAAAATTTCTAAAAATCTTTTGTAAATTATATTTCATCATCTTCTTTTTTTCTCATTTTTTTAATAATTATTAAAATCTGTGAGAAATAGTTTAGAATTATTTTTTATTTTCTTGGGAATAAATTGAAAAATAAATTCCTATTTATAAGTATAAATGGACAATTCTGCTGATATTGAAAAAGTTTATGACGATAATATTTTTAACCTTCGAAAATTCAATATCCTTTTCGAGACAAAAACCTATGATAATTTTGAAAAATATTATCCAGTGGCGTCTAATTCCGTTGATAGATATCAAGAGGTCCAACAAAGCAGCCAAAGAAAATACTCTCCTTCTTTACAGCAGCAAATAAATGATGAGATGGATGATAAATACTCTCCTTCTTTTCAAGAGCAAAGATAAATCTTTTGTAAATCTTTCTGTAAATATTATTTCTTCTTAATAAATAAAGATTCTGATATACATTCGTAATCGCTATCGTCTAAATTAACCTCAATCATTTCGTCGTTAGAAATGATTAAGTTTTGAACAATCTCCTGCTCCTGTAAAGAATTGCTTAGAAACGTTCGTTTGTCGCTTTTTGATATCCAGTTGTTTAATTCTCTTTGACTTGAGAATGTTTCTACCTGAACCCCATAAAATTTCATATATTTATACTTATTACTTTTAAAATAAATATATGAATTTTGCTTACTGCCCTTTTACTCCTGTGAAAATTGTTTTTTAATGCTCGTAAAATTATTCAAATTGTTTTTTAATGCTCGTAATTTGCCTCGTAAAATTATTTGTTAATTTTTAAGTAGATTTTATGAATGTTGGAAGTATTGGTGAAATTTCTATATTTGGAGTTGCGAATTCGGTAATAGAGTCATAATCAAGGTCTTTATAAATAGTTAAAAACGGGGAATTTGTATGCGCAACGGATAAATAGACATCGTCGGTTGAAAAGGCTACTCCATCACCAGATCCTGTGGGTAATATTGCTGGGCTGGCTAATTTTGTGAAGATATCGCCAGACCTTTTGTAAATGGTTATAAACGGGAAACTGCTGTGCGCAACAGATAAATAGGTTCCGCCAGTTGAAAAGGCTGTTCCAAATCCATTTCCAGTAGGTAATACTGCTGGATTGGTCAATTTTGTAAAAGTATCAGCAGACCTTTTGTAAATAGTTATAGACGGAGAACTGCTGTGCCCAATGGATAAATAGGTTCCGTCAGGTGAAAAGGTTGTCCCCCTACCAGTTCCAGTAGGTAATACCGCTGGGTCTGTCAATTTGGTAAAGGTATCGCCAGACCTTTTGTAAATTGTTATAAACGGAGAAATAGTGTGCCCAACGGATAAATAGGTAGTGTCGGTTGAAAAGGATGTGCCATTACCAGTTCCAGTAGGCAGTATCGATGGATTGGCTAATTTTGTGAAGGTATCACCTGACCTTTTGTAAATAGTTATAAACGGAGAAACATAGTGAGCAAGGGATAAATAAGTTCCATCATCTGAAAAGTCTGTTCCTCTAACATTTCCAGCAGGTAATACCGCTGGATCAGCCAATTTTGTGAAGGTATCACCTGACCTTTTGTAAATTGTTATAAACGGAGAAACATTGTGCCCAACGGATAAATAAGTTCCGTCGGTTGAAAACGCCGCTGCATAAGCGGTACTAGGGGGTAGTATCGATGGATTGGCTAATTTTGTGAAGGTATCCCCAGACCTTTTGTAAATTGTTATATACGGAGAACTGGTGTGAGCAACAGATAAATAGGTTCCATCGGTTGAAAAGGCTGTTCCCTCGCCATTTCCAGTAGGTAATACCGCTGGATCCGCTAATTTAGTTCCAGGATTAAATAAAATAGGTGGTAAAAGTGGCGCCAAATCTGGATAAGTTGTCTTTAAATAAACCGAGCCATCTGTTTTTAACCAATCAGGTGCGGTTAAAGCTCGAGCAGATGCCAATACATCTCCAATTTCTGCTCCTGAGCCCGCCGCACCAGTATCACCTTGAATACCTTGGATTCCTTGGTCGCCTTGGATTCCTTGGTCTCCTTGAATTCCTTGGATTCCTTGGTCTCCTTGGATTCCTTGGTCGCCTTGGTCGCCTTGGATTCCTTGGTCTCCTTGGATTCCTTGGTCGCCTTGGATTCCTTGAATACCTTGAATACCTTGGTCGCCTTGGTCGCCTTTTGGTCCAGGAGGGCCTTCAGTTCCGCCGCCTCCATCTGCCAAGACTGACAAAACTAACGATGTATCAATGCGATTTTGAGAAAGATTCAAACCTTTAAAATTATCCATTATATATACATACAATATAAAAAAAAAATATTATAATCCCCCTAGATTTTAAATAGAGTTTAAAGATATAAATACAAGGTTATTAGATGAATGAGTTAATAAAAATTGAAGACAATGAATATACAATTTACGCTCTTGGTTGTATATATAATAATAAGACAAAAAGTTTTATTGGATGGGAAGATTATAACGGATATCTTAGATGTAAATTTAAGGGTAAAAATCAAAGAATGCATAGAATTATCTACGAAACATTTTGTGGAAAGATTAGAGAAGGATATCAGATTGATCATAAAAATCATTGTAAAACAGATAACAGACTTGAAAATTTACGTGAAGCAACGCATTCTCAAAATCAGGCAAACAAGTCTATATCTGATAGAAATACAAGCGGATTTGTCGGTGTTTATAAACATACAAAAAAGTGGCAGGGTTATATAAGAATTAATGGCAAGAGAATTTATCTTGGTACTTTTGATACGGCGATTGAAGCAGCGATTTTCAGAGAAAATTACATTATTACTAATAATTTAGAATTTCACACAAGGAACTTTCCAGAATTCTAATCTAAATTTATTTGAAAATTTATAAAAACTTTTCAAAAAATAATAATTAAACAATTAAACGAATTTATCAAGTTTGCGCATCTGCCCTGCAGATTTGACTGCACCTGCAGATGACACACCACTACCAAGCACATCACCAACGATGCTCGCAATTTTTGGGGCATTTCTAAGGAGAGCTCCAATTTTGCCAATAAGAGACCCACCAACAAGGCGAGATACTTGCGAAGATGACACCCCTTTTTTCATTGAGGCGTCAAGAACAATCTGGGAGTTCAACAGACCAGTTTGTAGCGAAGAACTTCCCGCGACAGTGGTGAGAATTCCAGAATTGACAGCTATGATAATAACTTCAGGCGCGGCGTCAGCGGATCCGTTGTTAAGCACAGTCAAATTAACTTGCAAAGTGAATTGTCCCGTCGAGCCATTAGCAAGGGTAGAATTTAGAGACAAGTCAATTGCTGGAGACAAAGCGAGAATACCTCCAACTGTAGGAATTGATTGGGGTAGTCCAGATGTCGATGCATTATCAAAAGAACTAGCTGAACCTGACCATTCCAACCAACTTTGTTGGACACCATTTCTAACAGATGTCTTGTAAAGGTCTTTAGTCGAGGCATTTGACATCAAACCAGACTGGTTATTGAAATTAATAGATGCTTGAGTAATGGGAAAGAACGAAGCAGAGTCTTTGGCAGTCTGCGAAGAAATTGGCTTACGAGCAGCAATCAAAATAAGGTCAGGAATTTTACTCAACTGGATATTTTGGCACGTGATTGTGGATTTGGTACCAGCAGTGATAGATGGAGTATTTGTGATTGGAGTAATATATCTGGGATATTCCAAGTAAGGAATAACATTCTTGACATTGATACAGTCGTCTGGCTGTGTGCTCAAGAAATTCAACAGAATATTTGATCTGAAAGGAGTGGTAGGATCAAGAGTGAATGTATAAGTATAAGCTGATTTCGTGCTCCAAAAACGTTTCATAGATGCATCAATGTTAAACGTCAAGTTCAACTGGTTGATACCATAGAAACCTTGCTCGGCACCGTGATTGGAATCTCCAAAAACAAAAGGAGACAAAAGAACAGGTTCAGTTGTTTGGACAGTGATTGAAATAACAAACACATCGGTAGTGGCAACAGAAGTTATTGAAGAATCTGGTGATCCAGAAACGGGAGTTCTGACCACGGAATAATCCTTAAGAGGGAAGGTTCCTCGGGGAAGAAGATGCTTGTCATACCCAGAAGCAGCCCATCCATTTAGCTCACTGTTTGAGCCACCGTCGGCATAAACCTTGTAGTTGCTATCAACGAGCGTAGGACAGGTGTCTTGATATTTTCCAAGTTCTCGGGGCGATACCATTTTCAAGAGAATATCTTTGGTATCTTGGAGATTTACAGATACATTTGTGTTGTTGATGGAAGCAGACAAGTTGCTAACAAGAGAACTGAAAGGGAAAGCTTGGAGAGCATCATTTTCACCATACGAGAATGCTTTTTCACCAATTGGAACATCCGTGATTCTAATCTGAAATTTGATGTCAGTTTCAACCATAACTTCACGCGAAACCACAACAGATTCTGAAGGTGGAGAAATATTGAAAGAAACAGACGAAGTAGAAGACGAATTTGAAGGGAACGATTGGAAGGTGTTTTGAGCGGCACCTTTGATGACAGCGTAATTAATTTTGCTGGTGATATCGGCAATGCGGGAGTCTTGGACTTTTACTGTGTCAAATTCCATCTTGTTTATATTATAGAAATATAAAAAAAAATTGAATTAAAAACTCATTTTTTTTTTATTATTCTATTATAAAGATGAAAGAAGCAGAAATGATTTACTACGACCTTCAATTGAAAAATTTGAAAAACACAGTGAATGAGTCGACGCAGATTTCCTTTGTAGATAATAGAAATACTCCAGTTTTAAAAAAAGCAGAGGATTACGAAATATCCGTCATTCGTTTTCAAACCGATACTGGATTTCTTCCAGTTTTCATTCCAACGATTGAGATTGGTCAATCTGATCCAAATTTGACAATCTACTCAATAACTCTTCAATCAGGTGCCAATATAGTCGAGCAACCAGTTATTTGGACCCCTGAGTTCCTAAACGCAGAGGTTCCGCCAGCGCCAAATGTTTTACCTTTTGAATCTCAACAAACCAACACGAATTATTATTTGTCTTTGAATTACCAGCATTTCATCTCATTAATTAACGTCGCTTTTGCCACTGCGATGACAGCATTGAAAGTTTTGGATGGGGGTATTACAGCCGATGCTCCTTTTCTTGGATGGAATACAAGCGATTTAACCGCCTCTCTTGTCGCTGATCCAGTTTTTGACTACTTGAGTGGATCGATTAGTATTTTTATGAACCGACCTTTGGAAAGTTTATTTACTTCTTTGGATTCTCGTCGCCAGGCGGTTGAGACATCTTTTGGACGAGTTCAAAAAATCGCAATAACATCAAACAATGGTTTTAACGACGTAGGTGGAAATATAGTTTTGAAACAAAATTATTCAACTATAGCAAATTGGAGTCCTGTTTCTGCCATCGTTTTTACATCGTCCGTGCTTCCCATTTATCCTGCAAATGTTTCGCCTCCAAGTGTGTCTCTCGAGGGTCAGTCATATCCAGTCGCAAATACAGGCGATTTCATCAATATCATAACAGATATAGCAGCAAATGAGCAGTCCTTCAAGCCTAATATTTTATATAATCCCTCGGCAGAGTATCGCTTCATATCCTTATATACGAGTGGCGCTATCACAAATATTGAGATATCTTGTTATTGGAAATCTACCTCGGGAAATTTCTTCCCGTTGTTGCTACCGTCAGGAGGGTCAGCTTCGATGAAACTTCTCTTCAGGAAGAAAAATTATTGAGGCAATGATGGTTGAAACCGTTTTTGATAATAAAGGCATCTCTTGCTCTCGCTGCTTCGATCGCGGTCTTGAAATAGCCGAGGGATTTTGACTTACCTCCATTAAAATCTTTTGATTGGAAACGAGCCTGCCATTTGTTTGCTTTTTTTTTAAAACTTACACCTATATAACCGCTGGTATTTGATTTCATTAACAATTGTTTCGCTATATTTTCGGCGCGGGTTAATAACTGAAGATTTTCTAAACGGTTATCAAATTTAATATCGTTGATATGATCAATTTCAAATCCATCAGGAATTTCACCTTTGAATTTCAACCATATTAATCTGTGGATGTATTGTTTTTTGCCTTGGTATCTACATTGTCTATATCCACCTATATTACTTCCAATAACAAATCTTTTTAAGCGTTTGTGATATACACATCCATCTACATAGAAATTATGCGTATCTCGATCATCATAGATATTGTAGTTATTCATCTATAATTACAATATTTCCATCTCTTTAAACTAATTTCACAAACATCTCAATTTGGTTGTCATAGTCTCCACCGAATTCACCGCGCAACGATTTCATAAATCTTTGAAATTGAGGTAAATTCATCTTATAACACAACAAACACAGCAATCGCATTGAAATATGCTTTCCACAGGTATTAATACCTACAGCCATCTCCTGAAATCTAATCTTATTTTCAAGAATTTTAACACCAGCGAAAAACTTCTTTAAATACGGATCTTTTTTATACGAATGCGCGTAGCTATCGAAATACTCGTACTTTCCATCAACTTTACTGAAGATTGTCCAATGATTAGAAAGCCCTCCTTCTATTAAAATGACCGAACTTTTGAACTTGTTATCGACCAATTGCTCGAGAGAATAATCAAAAATGTCTGTATTTACAACGATTTGTAAATCTTTTCCAAAATACGAGTACAGGTCAAAGTTTGATATCAATTCGCTTTCATCTGGCTTATTTTCAAGTATTTTTTTTGCGTATTTATCCATAATTTTTTTATATACTGTTATTATATAAAAAAATGATTGCATATTCACCTCAAGGCAAAGACATTTACCTAAATCAAGCTCAGCTAAGAGAGATAAACGACGGCGAAATGGAGGGAGGTTCTCGTATGGATATGATGATGCCAATGATAGGCCCGATGATCAAAGCTATATCTGGAGGAGGTTGTAGCTCTTGTGAATTAAAACAACGTATGGAATTACTAGAAGCTTCTGGTTTATTTAGAGATTTTGGATCAATGATTAAAAAATCACTTGAAAAATTCAAGAAAGGGTCAAGAAAAGCATTAAAAAACACAGGTGAAAAAGTTGTTTCTGCTCTTGCTGAAAAAGCCCGTGAATTAACTCCCAAAGCAATTAAATTTCTCAAAGACGAGGCTCAATCCTTGGCTGATATGGCCATTGAAGCGGCTGATAAAGAAGCGACTGATTTTAGCACGCAAGCAATTGATGCGGTTGAAAAGAAAGCAAGAAAACTTCTTGAGAAACTTGGGTCGGGAGTAAGCCCCGATATGAAAAACAAAATTGTTATGGATTTAAAGAAAGAGGGGATTACAAAGGCTTCAAAGATTACATCCTGTAAAATAAAGAAGATGTTGGAAATCTTAAAAGAAGCCGTAGAAGAGCCCGTGAAAGTAGCAAAGGCAGTGAAAGCAGTGAAATCCACTGATAAACGAAAGACCCGAGGAATTTTAATCAAAAAGTTGATGAAAGAAAACAAAGGAATGAGCCTTCCTGAGGCCTCTGCTTTTATTAAAGAAAATGACTTGAAATATTAGATTATATTTAGATAATTTTTTTATAATGTATATTATAAATGAATTATCTACCAATTGATTACGGGTGCGTCGCAGCAAATCAAGTTAAAGAAAGAGTTCGTAATTGTGTGAAAAAGGAAGCAGATTTTTTACAGCAACAACAGAAACCAACTGTTTTGGAACAAATTTTATTAGAATTGAAAGGAAAAAATCTGCCAATGGCTCAAAATTTGATTGACTTGGATGTACCTGTTCAAAGTCGGCAGCCAATGGCTCAAAATCTACCTCAAAATATTATAGGTATGTCTCCACTTCTTCAAGATTCCAGCCAACCTGAGCCAACTATTTTTGATATTATCAATATGCAAGATTCCGAAGAAGAATTTGATGATTTTAAATTATTTCCCGAAAAAGATGGACGTTTGAGAAAGACAGAATTGAATAGAATTGATGAAATTGTCAAAGGGAAAAAAAAATTAAATAAAAACGATTTGAAAAAAGTCAGAGAAATTCTATCAAATACAGTTTAGTTTTTTTTCAGATAATTTTTTTAAATGTGTATATATATGTTAGAACATTTAAAGAAATTCTTTTTAAGTCTCGATAGATTGGTTTATATATTTATCAGTTTCACATTCTTTTCAAGTTGTTGCGGCAGACAACCAAAGCCTCCTGATGAGGCTGTCGTTGGAATTGCTATTTAAATTTCCTGGTTTAAGAGGTAAGCGCCTTTGTCATATAAAATAAGACTTGGAAATGACTTGACAAATGTCGTTGCTCTCGAGCGATTTCTTAAAATTTTTCTTCTTTGGTTTTTATCCAATCCCAGATGAGATTCCATCAGGTATTTCAAAGCAACATTTCCCAGTCCAGCACAAAAAAAGGTGATTGAATGGGCCTCGTTTAGAATCCGCTTTGTCTCCATACCTTTTGCTGGTAAATGCGAAGTATATATACAACTTGTGCGTGTATGTCTGCCTGTTTCCAAAATAATTGTTAATAACCCCGAAATCTTCTCGCGAGTGGGTTTGTGCTGGATACAATCAGAGTCATCAAAGATTATCATTGAATTCTTGAAATCATCAATTTCAAAATTTTCGTCAAGGAAATCCTGGTCCAAAATAATTCGTTTCAAATCCTTGAATTTATCAAGAGTTTCGTCTTCTTTTAAAGATGATATCAAATACACGGGATTTTTCGGATATTTCAAGCGATATTCTTTGAGGTATTGTAAAGCAAAGAATGACTTACCCGAACCAGAACTTCCAGTAATATAGAGGATGTCTCTTTCTTTGTTTGAAGGTATTAGCTGTGTATTCTCAGTCTTTTTCAAAATAATTTCAGCCTCGCCGTCATCCGAATTAGGAGATACGTAAATTGTATCGATGTTTTTTGCTTTATTCTTTATCTTGAAAATAGGCGTGCCAATCTCTGAATTATTCATTGTTATCAATATCTTTAGAAAAAAATATTGAAAATTTAATTCACCTTTAAAAATTTAAAGTATTAATAAGATTATTTTTAATAATGTAATCATCACGTGCTTGCGCCGCATCTATAGCCGTGTCAAATAGACCAAGATAGACTTGGTTGCTGTTGGTACTTACCCGAGACCGCCACTTTTTTACTGATTTTTGATAATCAACACAAATAAATCCACTTGAATTTGTAATTTTTATTGGTTGTTTCGCGATATTATCAGATCTTGAAAGTAGTTGAAGATTGCTCAAACTATTATCATCTTTTTGATTGTTTTTGTGGTCTATTTCAAAACCCTCGGGAATTTGACCGACAAATTTTTCCCAAACTAATCTATGTATGTATCGCGTCTTTCCTTGATAACCACATTGCCAATAACCAGTAATTTTGTTTTTATTACCAATAAATTGATCTGTTTTTTTAGAATACAAATGTCCATCATCAAAAAATATATGATTTTTCTCGTTTATCAAATCTATCATTTTATAATGTACTCGTTTTTATATCTTTAAATTAAAATAGCCATCAAAATATTTAAAAATCTGCTCAAATTTTACATCAAAAAAACTACGAGGCAAACTACGCAGTAAAATAAATTATTTTGAAAACTTTATAAAACCAAATTAAGAATTTAATTTGGTTTTAAAAATTTAATGGTCTTAGACGGCAAGTCGGGAAATTGAGCCGATGGCTGTCAAGATAATTTTCAATAACATACAAATCCCTCGCCAATCCTGCTTCTTCCCTGGAATTGAAGTAGCCTATATGTTTTTTCTTGCCTCCGTTCAAATGTTTGGCAGTATTTTTGGCTTCCCACTTGCCCCGTGGATGCAAACTTACTCCTATTATATTGCTTGTGTTGTTTTCCCTTTTCTGTCTATTTACGTAATTTTGCTGAGGTGTTATACCATCCAAAGGCTTTAGACGTGCCGACGGGAAATTCAACGTGTGGTGATCGAGATGATTTTCAATGACGTACAAATCTCGAGCAAGGCCAGCTTCTTCTTTGGTATCGAAGGAGCCTATGCGCTTGTTTTTTCCATTGTTTAAATTTGCGGATTGGTTAGAAGCTTGCCATTTGCCCCATTTGTTATGAAAACTTACTCCTATAATTCCACTCTGATTATTGAGACCTCTCTGACGATTTGCGTTGTTTTGCGCAACGGTTGTCGCCTCTAGATTTTCAACCCTATTGTCATTTCTACTCCAATTCATATGATTGACGTGATAGCCCTCGGGTATAGGACCCTTGAAAGCCTCATAGACGTGCCGATGGATGCCTTGTTGCTTTCCTTTAAATGTGGCTTGTAAATAACCATTACTGTCGCTCCCAAAAATTCTCGTAGTCTGTTTTTCTTCTCTCTGGTACAGTTTTCCATTTTCTACCAATACTCGCTTGTTCTCATCTTCTGCTATCCTCATCTTAAAATGTTTGTATTTATATCTTTAGATAGGAAAATTATTTACTGAGGCAAACTACGCAGTAAAATAAATTTTTCAAAAAAATTTATGAGGTAAAACGACATCTTTTTGACTTTTGCTTACTAACCCCTTGCTCTTTTCTGTATTCTTCGATAAAATCACGTCTTTTTTGAACTGCTTCTGGGATGGTAGGATAGGTTCCAATGTTTATCCGTTTCTTCTTATACGACCACGTGGCGCGAAATCCCTTACCGTTTTCTACTATTCCTGTATTACCGCATTTGTTAATTCTTTTGGTATTTGTAGAGACTCTTTCAACCTTTTCAACCTTTTCAACATCTCCGCGAACATTTTTTACTTTTACTTTTTCGTTCTCGCGGCAATTGTCCCAGAAACTTGCTATTGCTGAGCCTCTCCAGCAACTGATACAATTCTTTCTCCAGACTAACTGAGACTGCATCACTTCAAAATTCTTTTCACATTTCTGGCAATTTACAATGATACTTTCTAATTGGCTCTCCATTTAAATTATTAGGTTTTTAATCTTTAAATAGATATTGAGAAAAATTCTCACCCTCTAACAAGGAAAAATAAAACTGAGCGGGCGGGATGGGCGGGATGCGGGCGAGATGATTTTGGACCATCTCGCCCGCTCAGTTTCACGAATTTGCCTCTTTTCCCAAGGGTACTACCTTGGTTTTTACTTATATTTTACTAAATAATGTTAATAAAGTGGGTTGGGCGGGATGGGCGAGATGATTTCATCCTTTTTGAAATCTATTTACAGTTTCAAAAAAAGTCTCCAGAGAAAAAGGATGAAATCATCTCGCCCATCCCGCCCAAGTACAACGAGGTAAATTAACGAGGTAAATTATTTTTATTTATTTCTTTTACGAGGCAAACCCTCGTAAAACTGAGCGGGCGGGATGATTTTATCCATCCCGCCCATCCCGCCCGCTCCAGTTTTATTTTTCCTTGTTAAAAGCACGAATTTTGTTAAAAGCACGAATTTTCTAAAAATCTTCTTCTTCAGTCATAACATTCTTGATACCAAAAATGTAGTTTCTTTTGGCACCTCCACCTTTCCTCATCCGTTTAATTTCAATTCCTTTGGTTTTACAAATCTTTTGAATGTTTCTACCAAACACAATCTTTGATATATTTTCGTTGAAATTGATACGAAATAAAGAATGAGCATCGTCTATATCAACAAAGTCATCGTTTTTCCTTGTTAATTCAAAGTGATTTTCAATCAACGAGCGGTAGTCATCGTTTTCTTGAAGATATTCTTCTGTAAATTTACGAACTTTATCGCATTGAGGAATACCTCGCTCGGCGTTTGCCACTAATGTTTCCAAAGATGCCCATACTTCTATCAATAAATTCATATACGACTGCTTGAATGCCTCGTCGATCGTAATTTTTTTGTTTTTTCTCTGATTTGTTCCATCGACAGGATTTTCTACGAATTCCAAAGAAAATACAAAAATATTCAGTCTCCTGGAGAATCCAACGGTTTGGTCATTAAATGCTGGAATAGTCTGGCAACACATAAAGATTTTCATTTTTCCAATGAATTTTTCAGTTTTTCCATTCAAATCTCTTACAGTTGTAGGGTCTCCTCCTGATAGCAATTTTAATTTCTTACTATTAAAGAATACTCGCGAGGTCCCATCATCACCTGATGCTTCTGGACAAAAGGTACATCTTGAAGTGATACAAGAAAACAATTCGCTTTGGGCTTTAGAAGAAGCATCGTTTTTTTCTGTAAAATAATCAGCATTCATCGTCGAAGAATATGTTCCGAGAGCTTCTTGATGTAAATTACACAAAACACTTTTACCATTACTGCCATTTCCAACAAAAATGTAAAAAGACGTAAAAAGATGAGCATCTGTAAGAGTTGAGGCAAGAGCTTGAAGCAAATTCAGCTCAATTCCTTTGTCCTCAAATAAACTTGATATAAACTCTTTTGCCTTGGATGAACCGATACCAGCGTTGTAAGGATAATCAACCATTTTAGTAAGCAAGTCATCTGCTCGAGCATCACGAAATTCCTTCCTTTGTAAATCATAAACCCCATTTGTAAAAGCAAGCAAATACTCATTTTTATCAAAATCTACATCTTGGTTCAGCTGGGTTTTTAACATACTTGTAATAGAATTCAAGGTACTGTCGTTTTCAATCATTTTTACAGCGTCTTTATCATCTAAGAATAAATAAAAGTCTTGATTTAGAAACATTTTCTTGACTATTCTTGAAGTTTCGTCCTTGATATAAATTACATTTTCTTTGTTCCAAAAATAAAAACATTCCTTATTCTTATGAACCAGCGAAACATTTTTGGTTTTCAAATATTCGATAAATTCTCCTGCCACAGAAGCGTGAGATAAAATACTTTTTATTGTCTCAAAAAGGTCAGGGTTGTCTTCCTTGAGCCACATAAAAAGCGTGCTTGTAGTCAAATTTCCATCAAATTCAAAGGAATTCCACTTGTCTTTCAATTCACCTCTTTTGTATTTGGAAGACTGTTTAGAAAAAGTATCAAAAAGCTCAAAAACATCTTCTTCTTTGTATCCGCTGGATTTCAAAATCATTCCTGTTTTTACCCAGTCATTATAATCATTTGCTCTAGAAGTATCAAGACCAAGGACAAGTTTTTTTATTTTTTCAAAGGGTTCCTTTGGTTTTTTGGCAATCGTCGGCTCTGTCTCTATATTTTTAGGAGTATTTACAAAAATGTTATATTTTTTAAGCATCTCGTCAGGAAAGGAAGCCAGATACTTGCTATGAATTTTATATAATTTTCCTTCAATTATACTGTGCCCGCTGTCATTCTTGATTTCAATTCCATTTTTAAAATCGGTCGTCTTAAAGTCTGGTGAATATTCAAAAAGCAAATGCCATCCATTGTTTGGGGTTTTAGAACAATAACAATGGTATTTATCGGAAAATTGCTCGACGGAGAGGCCAAAAATTTGTTTGAAACTTTCTTCACCTCTCTGTCCATTTTTTGTATCGATATCAATAGCTGTGATGTTATTCTTTTCTCCAGTAATTGTACAAAAATGAGCCTCGCCTTTATAAGTGGATTTCTTAAATTTACTCCAATTTTTCGGGAATCCTTCCTTCTTCCAAATACCCGTTTCTGTTTTAATTAAACGAATAGGAAAGCGAATTTTGTCTTCAAAACTAAAGGATTTAATTTCATTTGTAGTTGTTTCTTGGGATTCTATACTATTGTCAAACATCTTCTTTTTATAATAGTATAGGTTTTATATTTCTAAGTTTAAACGCAGGTGTCTTGTAATTTTTGTAATTCCGCCTTTTTTTCCGCGTACTGGATTTTCTTGTAAGCAGCAATTTTTTCGCGGTTCTTGCGATAGTTTATCCGCGAGTTTTCAACGTTTCTCAAACGGCTTTCCTCAGCGTTTAAACGCGTGTATTTAGGAAGGCTGGCTAAAGCCACGCGTTCAGGGGTAGATACCTGAACCTTCTCGCCAATGTATGTACCTGCTTTCTTGGCTTCACGAATTCTGCGATGTCTGGCATTTGATAGGTCTAAATGTCTTCGTCTTTCTTCTAAAAGTGCTTGTAATCGTTGCTTGTCTGTTTCCATTTAAATATACATACTTTTTTATTTTTAAATTAAAACGCAAGAATTATTTTATATTTGTATGTATATGAACGAAAATCAATGCCAAATAAGTGAGATTTCAAATCTGATTATCGCTGCTTTATTTATCGCCAGTGAAATCTTGACGTTTTTAGAAATTGAACCGAACGGGATAATCCAAGGATTGTTAGCAATTTTGAAAAGAAAAAAGAAAGTTCCAGAAATTGTTTAGTAATTAAAGAAAATAACCTCTTTTTTTGAAGAAGGTCTTCCAGGCGTTGAGTTGTTGTTGATATACTCCACAGATTTGTATTTTGAAAACAATCTCCTTGTCTGCTCGCCATCGGTGTTTGTCATCATCCATTTCACGCCTTTTTTATCAAGTTTATCACATTCAAAAGCAAGGTCCTCGACTGAAAAAGCCTGGTCTTTTTTTAAATAACTAAAACTATAAGCATAATCCATTACATAAGGCGGATCAAGAAACACAAAATCACCTTTTTTGGCCATTTCCAAAACGGTCTTGTAATCTGTGTTTAATATACTTCCATTTTTCAAAAATAAAGATATTTCCCTGACCTTTTTCTTGTAAGTTTCAGTAAATATGTGTAGGCTGTCGTTATTATATATATGGCTATACAGAGTAGAAAATTTAAATCCACCCCCTCGTTCTATACAGCCGATGAATGAGCAATAGACCATAATCAAGTAAAAGGCGGCTCTTCTTTTACCCGTGTATCCATCTAATTCTCCCGTGATTTCTTTACATAGCAGTAATTTCTCGGGATTGGATAAAACTATTATTTTTTCTTTGAATTTATCAATCTCCTGTAATAAATATTCGGGGTCGTTCTTGACCAATTCCCAGCAGCCAAAGACATCGCTATTTAAATCATTAATTACCCAGTCGCTTGGTAGCAGATGTAAAAACAACGCTCCAGTACCAACAAAAGGTTCAAGGTAAGTACCGTAATCTAAGGGTATTAAAGGAACAAGATGTTTCAAAAATTTGCCCTTGTTTCCAGGCCGCCTTAAAAACGTCTTCATCTTAGAATATATAAGATAATAATTCTCATTTTTTATCTTATATAAATGTAAATATGATCAAAATTGCTACAGATTGTTCTGGTATTGATGCACCCATCGAAGCATTAAAGCAATTGGAAATACCGTTCAAGCAACTTTGGTACTGTGATACGAACAAGTTCGCGGGAGCCACATCAGAGGCAAACCATCCTAAACCAGAAATGATATTTGAAGATATGTTATCAAGAGACAATCAATTACTTCCACAAACAGACATTTATATTTGTGGGTTTCCTTGTCAATCTTTTTCATTGGCAGGGAAACGATTAGGAACAAATGACCCTCGGGCAGGGGTTATCCCTAAAATGCTTGAAACTATTCAATATTCCAAGCCAAAAATTTGTATCCTTGAAAATGTAAGAGGATTTATGAATATAGAAAAGGGTGTTCCTTGTAAAAATTTGATAGAGTTCTTATCAAATGAAGGATATTCCATCGACTGTTCTATCTACAATACGAGATTTTATGGATTGCCTCAAAATAGAGAAAGAATGTACATCGTTGCTATTAGAAACGATGTAAAAGTTAAAGATTATCAAAAACCAGATCATCTACCGATGATACCTTTTGATGATTTAATATTAGATAAACAAATAAATAAAGGAGAAATACCAAAAATTTATAAAAAAAATATAAATAAACTCAAGCCATTTACAAAAGTCATCTCAAGCAACAACTATTTCTCTGGGATGGAAAATGTTTCCAATACTTTTGATACAAATTGCCGATATTTGTATCTGGTGAAATATAATAGAAGAATATTAATTGAAGAAGCATTTGCTTTACAAGGTTTCCCAATAAATTTCAAAATCCCAGTCTCATCTACACAAATTTTCAAGCAGATAGGAAATACAATGAGTGTTAATGTGCTTAAAGAAATCTTAAAGGAAGTTTTGAAATGCGCGGATATTTAAAGGAAGTAATCGTCTTCATCAGGTTCGCCGCATTAAATTTAGTTTAAATTATATATTAGAGATATAAATAAAATTATTTTACAATGGAAACAGCCAAAGAAGTAATCGACAAATTCAAGCCAGGGTTGAAGGAAATAACTTTACTAAGCCACGTGAGACATTTAAGAATATTATTTGAACACTTCGGCCAAGGCAAAACGTTATTAAAATACCTATCAAATCCAAAAAAAGTCATTGAGAACTTAGAAGAAAAATATCAAAAATCATCTACAATTTCAAGTTATATCTGTAGCGTTTTTTTATATTTAAAAGCAATCAAGGCAGACGAGAAAATAATTGACTTTTACACCCAAAAATACATCGACTTAAAAAAAGAAATTAATCAAATTAATGATTTTAATGAAAAATCCGAGACAGAAATGAAAAACTGGATAACCCAAGCGGAAATAAAACAAAAGATAGAAGACTTGAAAAATTCCCTCGGTAAAACAAGAAATCTTTTTGATACCTATCAGCAGTATCTGGTTCTAAATCTCTATTATTTAATCCCCCCAATTCGTAATGACTACGCAAGAGTAGAAGTATTTAATAAATTTGATGAGGATTTTACTGGTAATTCAATTAACCTGGATACAAAAAATTTGATTTTGAAATCTTACAAAACTTCTCGTACTTACGGCAAAAAAGTTATTGACCTACCCGACGAATTGATTGAAATTATTAAAGAATGGATGAAAATCAGAGAGGAAATTTATCCAGAATTGAAAGGCAAGCCAGAACTTTTATTTAACCTCAAACTAACGAAAATGTCGGGTATTAATCTTACAATGTATCTCAATAAAATCTTCGGTAGGAATGTATCTACGACTATGTTGAGGAAATCGTATCTATCAGATAAATTTCCAGTCGAGGAAACTACCGATGATAGAAAGAAACTCGCTGGTGAAATGCTTCATTCAGTAAATATGCAACAAAACGTATATAGGAAAAAATAATTAAAAACCAAATCTTTTTTTATAAGCAGATATCCCAGCGGCCAAAGTTGTTTTTTCCCAAAGAACATATCTGGATAATGCTCCTGCGCTTGTCGGGTCATTCCAATCCTCGTTCTTAAAATGTCTGGCGATATATAATTCTCTTCTAACAGGGTCTTTATTAATTGTATAGTCGCTCATTCCAGCAGATCCAAAATGCGTGGTATTTTCCCTGCCAGTCTTTGGATTGAAAAAAATTGCCATCATCTTCTTGTCAGGTTTATCCGATTTCTTAATTGAAAGCAATTTCATATAATTATTCTTTTTAAAATATTTTCATATATTTATTTTAAAAATATACAAAATAAATAAAAAATATTTTTATAAACTTTTCTGTCAGATTTTTATAATTATTAAAAAAATGAGAAAAAAAGAAGATGATGAAATATAATTTACAAAAGTTTTTTTAGAAATTTTTATAAATCTCAGGATATTTCCAACCAATTCCAAGTACTATCAAAAAGGCGAACCGACGAACCGACGAACCCAAGATTTTACGAAGTGGTTGGAAAATTATATTTAAAAATTGTAAAAAAAAATAAAATAATTTTCCAGGGAAAACTGGAAATCTTGGGTTCGTTGGTTCGTCGGTTCGCCTTTTACAGTTTAAATAAAAACCAATTCCAATAAATAAATTGATATTACTATCATCTAAAAATATATCTTTAAGTTCTTATCGGGAAGACAGCCAATTTACAAATCAAATAGAAAATAGATATTGAGAAAAATTCTCGCTTTTAACAAGGGAAAATAAAACTGAGCGGGCGAGATGGGCTAGATGCGGGCGAGATGATTTTGGACCATCCTGCCCGCTCAATTTCACGAATTTTCCTCTTTTCCCAAGGGTACTACCTTGGTTTTTTCTTATATTTTACTAAATAATGCTAATAAAGTGGGGTGGCCGAGATGGGCGAGATGATTTCACCCTTTTTGAAATCTATTTACAGTTTCAAAAAAGAGTCTCCAGAGAAAAAGGATGAAATCATCTAGGCCATCTCGCCCAATTTACATTGAGGTAAATATACGAGGTAAATTATTTTTATTTATTTCTTTTACGAAGCAAACCCTCGTAAAACTGAGTGGCCGAGATGGATAAAATCATCTCGCCCGCATCTCGCCCATCTCGCCCGCTCCAAGAAATAAGAAATCAAATAAAAAATAATTTTATAAAGTTTTCTCATAGATTTTAGAATTTATAAAAAATAGAGAAAAATAAAAAAGAAGAAATATAATTTGAGAAAGATTTTTATAAATTTTAGAATTTTAGAATTTTAGAATTTTAGAATTTTAGAATTTTAGAAATTTAGAATTTTTATATCCGCCAAAATA
>Ga0306865_1000384_pt1 | contig 18675 bp, 15 predicted proteins | sample AntRauTorckE5431_FD_190441 | JGI IMG/M metagenome (GOLD analysis project Ga0306865, IMG submission 190441) | Saline lake microbial communities from Rauer Islands, Antarctica - Metagenome Torckler E5 #431 (v2) (version 2) | ecosystem: Environmental > Aquatic > Non-marine Saline and Alkaline >... | reverse complement strand
TCTCGTTCAGAGTCACTAACTTCAAGGGGTCTAGCTATCCGCGCCATGAGCACCTCTCCTGTGTCTGTTTGTCAGATTATACAGGACAGAAAAATTATCTATACGAATTTTTGTTAAGGGACACTAGGTTTATGCGTGGGAAAGAGATGTCGACTTGCCGGAGGACAGATTTCTGCGGCGGTTGATCACTAATTCCGGGGTGTAATGGTTCTTATCATCCTGATCTTCAAACCCCAAACGTTGGTACACGTTACCACCAATACCTGGTATGACATTATTATCCGCAGATTTTTGATCATCTTGGGCAAAATAGTAATATGCGAAGCGACGAGTAATATCACTCGCGAACTCTTTTTCAAGATTCGACTTGGCGTTTGTAAACATCACCGGGGCAACTACATAAATCATAGATGGATTCGATTCACGAATAAGGTGCGTAAGATTCGTTTTTACGACACAAGCGCCAGAAATGATTGATTTTGCTACAATAAGACTGTCTACCGACTTTATTGTAGGTTCGGAGTACTTTCTCTGGATGGGTGCTGTATCCGGAATATTTCTGGTTTCGTCTCCAGGAAAACGCTTGTTCCAAAAGCAAGCTACGGAAATCGAACTAACACTACCCCTCAAGCCTTCAATGATTCCCTGTGCCAGAAAATCTGCGTCTTCAACTGTACAGGCGATGCCTACAGATTTACCTTCGAGCTTGTCCCTGAGCGCTTTGCCATGCTCAAAGCCCAGCTGATACATTATATGTTTGTATTCTGCAGGGGGCGTTGCGGGGGCCGCTAGACGATCCAATAAAGATTGAATGGAGGCGGTAGCGAGTTCGGTCAGTGTCCGGCTCATATCAAGTGCCTCTCTAACTCTTCGAATGTAGACGGTTCTTCCATGACTATAATTCTTTGAAATTCAAAGAATTTCTCGGAGACCACCGAGTACTCAAGTACGCCAGAGTCTGACTCCAGATAACTCCACTCGAAAAACCCTTGTCCCATAGTATAGTGGAAACCCTCGATTTGCATCAGTATCGCTTCAAATTTTTCAAGAATGTCAACTCTAGATAGCGATCTAACGTAATTTGGCTCGTGCCGCAGAACCCCTTCCCAAAGATCCATGAGGTTACAGGGGGTACCACAGTTACTCACCCATTCGCCGACAAATAAAGATCCCAGTCTTTCTATCTTGTCGAGATCAGCGTTAACACACAGACTCGCGAGTGCATCGCGGAGCTTGGGTTCAATCTGGAGGAGGTGATTTAGAGTCTCTCCAAAGGCGAACTGTTCCACAGCCGAGTAGTTAGAAATATCTTCGGGGATTGATTTTTGGAGCCTTCCTGCTTTTTCAGGACAGGGTAAGACGAGCGTGGCTGAAGTTTTGCCCACGCCGGCTCCTTCGTTCAAGAGCTTCTGATACCGGAAATCATCGGCAATCGGATGGTCACCTGAACTCCAAGAGACGTTTTCAGTATTTTTGAGCTGGAAGTGCTGATGACAAGAATCTTCGTTCCAGAGAATTACAAAGTCATCGACGAAATCCACCGTTTGCGTCGATAGGAATGGCGCTGGCAGTCCGTTCTGGATTGTATCCGTCACGAGCTTCGCAGCATTGTAGACCGCGAACCAATTTTCGTATTGAACACCTTCTCCTCCGGCCTTTCCCCCACGGTGTTTATTTGCGAGATAAGCCGAAGCCGCGAGACCACACACCTTTTTGGAGAGTTCCAGATTGTCCATTTGCATTATGAGTTGAGTCCAAATTCGCCAGTCTGTAGAAATTAGATGCAGATAGGAGTAAATCTGCGCCAATTGCCGGGCCCTTAAAACTGCGTCACATGCAGGGTGAGTCGCAGCATCCGGGTCTACCTCATCATATGTCGCCGCCCGGTGGATTGACTGATTTTTTACGTAGTAACAAACGAGCGGAAACGGAGGGAAGCAAGTACCTGTGATGCCCTATGGTGATATAGCCAGCCAAAAGGGCAAAACTTGTACTTTTTACTTCCAAGCTCCTGTTCGTCACTGTGTCGTGGCCGAACCCACCACGTCCATAAGCTTCGCATAGTCAGTCACGACATCATACTTCACCTTATCCTGAGCGACGTTCAGATTGATCTCATCGAAAAACTTTCTCGCACATTCGATCTTGGTTTTTTCGATTTCCCGCAGTTTCATGGACGACATCGACCCTTTGGTCTCAGCGACAAAGTAAATGTGTTTGATGTTGTCAGCCTGGAAGGAGATCGCCCAGTCCGGATTATAATCGCCCACGGGGGTAGGAATCAGAAAGCCTCTCGGCAGTTTGGCGTAAACCACCACTTCACTGCTCGTATCCAACTCATTCACAAAGCGGCGCTCGACATCCGAATCCGCAATCGCGTAGTCATATACGTGGTTCTTCAGCTTCTCCGTGGCGCGGGAGAAATCCTGGCCAGTCTGGTTGGCGGTGAAGATATCCACATCGTAGCACTCATCAACTTCATCGTAGGCCAGTCGCTCAATCACCATAGCGGCTTTTTGTTCAGTGATAAGCCGTGATGCCTCGGCAATGAAGTGTTCTGGGTTCTGGCGAAACTGGTTGAACACGGCGGCTTGGATGCCCTGCAGAATGCTGGCGGCGGTCCCGCGCGTCAGGTGGGCGTTTTCTGACACCTTACCCAACAGATCATAGCGGACCCTTGAGTGGATGGAGTCGCCATATTCGGTCGCTGTTTCTTCAACCTTGAAGCCGTCGCCGATACGCAATTGCTCGTCGGTCAGCGCGTCTTGCTGAATACCCTTCTGCACGGTGTACTGCAGGGGTGTTACGCGCAGTTCCTTGTCCAGTGTTGCGATGCACTTGCGCACCAGTTCATCAGAGTCAAAGTCGACGCGATACACGGCCTTGCGGTTGATGCGCTGCCACAGCGCCTGGAATTCTTTCCTGTCGAAGTTGGCATTGAGCGGGTTGGTCTTCGGTTTGCGGCCATCCTCGATCTTGGGCAATTGGCCTTCACTGAACACGGTGTCGATCAAGGCAAAGATCTGGTCACCGAATGGCTTCAGATCCTCGGGTAACTCCGCCAGGGCGCCCTGTGCCTTCGCATCATGGTAGGTATCGACAACTTGGTCTGTATTGTCGGTATAGTCGTTCTTCACCAGATAGCGGTATATCTGCTTGGCGATGGCCGGTGTAACTTCTACAGTGCCTTGCTCGGTGGCCAATAGCTTGCCCGTGAAATAGGCTTCAGTTGCCTGACGCGGCCGGGCACTCAGATTTTCACTGATTTCCTGTTGCAGCCCGGTAACAAAATCCTTGTAGCTCTCGCTGGCGATCACTGTCAGTACGTTGATGTCATGAACGACGGCAGGGTTATCCATGCGGTCGCCGTGCCTATCGACTGACAATCGTAGGCCACGCCCCACCTCCTGGCGCCGGGAAATCATGTTGTCGCTGTGCTTGAGCATGCACATGATAAACACATTGGGGTTGTCCCAGCCCTCTCGCAGCGCGGAGTGGGAGAAGATAAACCTAGTCGGTTCCTGGAAGGAGAGCAGGCGCTCTTTGTCTTTCAGGATCAGGTCATAGGCGTCCACATCATCAGAATCGACGGACCGTTTCCCCACAGCGGGATCTTTCAGGCGATTGGTTTTCTTATCAATGGCGAAGTAGCCATTGTGAGTGCTGGCTGGGTCAATACCGTCCAGGTACTGACGGTAGGCCTGATTGTCGATTGCGAGTTCAGACAGGTATTCGTTTTTCAGCAGGTGGTACTCTTCCTCAAAGATGCGGGCGTACTCCCCATTGTCATCTTCCTGGTCGTAATCACGATACTTGGCCACCTCGTCGATAAAAAACAACGACAGTACCTTTATGCCCTGCGCGAACAGCTGCTTTTCCCGGTCCATATGCGCCTTGATGGTCTCGCGGATCTGAATACGGCGGATATCACCTTCGGAAACATCGCCACTGGCCTCTCCAGCCGTGAGCACCAGCCCATTGGTGAACTCTACGGTGTCGTTGGTTGCGTCAATTTGGCTGATGGTGAAGCCGTCTCGGTATTGATCCAGCTCACCAGACTCCGCAAACAGATCATCTTTGAACCGAAGACGCCTGATCTGGCGTTTGATCTCGCCGGATTTGAGTTTCACTTCCAGCTCTATGCGGGCGACCGGTGAATGCTTGGAGATGTCGATACCTTCCAGATACAGATAGGCGTTTGTGCCGGCCAGGCCTCGTGTCTGAATACCGCGCACAGCGATCTTTTTGACCAGTTTCTGGTTGTAGGCGTCCAGGGCATCCAGGCGGTGAATACGGTTGTGCTGGGTACGGTGAGTGGCCGAGTAGCGGAGAATCGCTAGCGGCTTGAACTGGGGCAGAGCCTCCATGGTGGCTTTACCTTCCATCTTCTGCGGCTCGTCCAGAATCAAAAAAGGCCGGTTTGCCGCAATTACATCGATGGGTTTGCGAGACTGAAAGTCATCGAGCTCATCATAAATGCGCCTATTGTCGGCCCCCCGGGCGTTGAAGGCCTGGATGTTCATAATCATCACATTGATGCCAGCGTCGGAAGAGAAACTCTCCAGCTCATGCAGGCGCTTGGAGTTGTAGATGAAGAACCGCGCCTTTTTGCCGTAGCTTTCGGTGAAATGCTCAGCGGTAATCTGCAACGACTTGTACACGCCCTCGCGGATGGCAATGGAGGGCACCATGATGATGAACTTGCTCCAGCCATAGCGCTTATTCATCTCAAAGATGGTCTTGATGTAGCAGTAAGTCTTGCCGGTGCCGGTCTCCATCTCCACGTCCAGGTGGATGCGCGTGGCGGCCAGGGCATCCTTTTTGTAGGCGGCCTTAGCCGGTACACGGTTGTTCTTGGAGTCGTAGGTGGTGAAGTCCGTCAGTGCCGATGAGGTCGGGAGGTTCTGCCGACGCTGAACAGCCTGAATGTTCTCTAGTACCTGGGCTTCACTGAGCGCCATGTCGGCATTTTTGAAGCCCTCTGCGTCGAAGGCGCCAGTCTGAGCCTGCTGGCCGGGATCGATGCGGTAGGCCAGGCCGTCACGCATGGGTTGACCGGCAAAGCAGTCCACCACGGAATCAACGGCATTCGTTTGGTAAGCCTGGGTTTTGAACTTCAGCTTCATGGCATTCTCTTTCTGCATTCTTTCTGCATACCGGCTAATCCGGCGTTGCTGCAGAAAAGATTAAGTATTTGACTATTATGGCTATTTGGCATTTTTCGGTGCTCATTCATTCTGCAAGCGTCCACTCTGGCTTAACTCGTGAGCCGGTATTAAGAATGCGCCCACGTCGCCTCAACTTAGTCAGCAAGTTGCCAATCTCGCGCTGCTTTTGTTCCGAGGTAAGACTTCAAGCAGCGCACACAGAACCGGTTGGTCCATCCTGTGATTCCTCAGAGGCTTCTGACTTCGGTGCTGGGTGACAGCTGACGGAAGATCTGCTCGACGTTGATCTTCACCGCATCGGAGACAAAACCATTATCGCGGAACACCACGCGCAGCGGCTCGTGCTTGGCTAGCTCTTTGACCAGATCCTCGGTAACACCGCTGTCGAAACAGGCAACTAATGCATTGTCATCGACGAAAAATACGGTTTTACCTTGCAAGGTTGTGCGACGAATGGGCAGAGTAAGATCTACACCCCAGTCTACTAGCACCTGGAACAAGAGATCCTCCGGGGTGCGATCGGGTTTGACGTTGTCCACCGCTTCTAGCAGGTCACCTTGGGACAGCTCATCAGGGCGGTAGTAGATGTCCTTCATGTTCGAGTTGTCGAGCTTAAACACCCGGAATCCCTTGGTATCCTTACCTTGAGCCTTAAACTCTTCGATGACGTTGAGCAAGCGCAGCCTACCCATGTCGAAAATGGTCTTCATACGGTCTTCGGGAATGGGGAGCGGCTCTGCGATTTGCACTCCGATAAAGCGTCGGTTTCCACCGTCGATTCGATTCTGCTCCAGAACGGCATGGGCGGTTGGAGCGCTACCGGAAAAAAAATCCATGACGATCGCATTTTCGTCTGGTTTGGTTGCTAGCTGAACGATTCGCTGAACTAGCTCCACAGGTTTGACTGAGTTCAGTACGTTTTCGGTATTTTCGAATGGAACGTATTTTAGAAGCGTCTTCTTCGCATCCTGAGTGTGGCCAACCTCTTTATAAGACCAAAGTGTTTGTGGCGTACGGCCAGAAGAAACTTCAGAAAGAAATTTTTTAACAGCCGGGGTGTTGTTTCCATCCTTTCCCCACCAGATTCGATTGTCAGCTTCGAGTGCAAGAAATTTTTCCTTGCTGATCCGCCAATATGTGCCTGTTGGTGGACCAGAAATTCTTCTGCCGGAAGGTGTTTCGACAGGATAAACACCCGCATCGTAGGGGTTGCGCGCGGTCATGTTCTCGGCCTTCCATGGTCCGCGCGTGTCATCGTCTAGGTTCTTGTATCGAGCCGCCATCTCTTCTGTGCGGGGAAGCTGGTTTGGAAACCAGGCCTGCCGGTTCTTGGCAAAAACCAGTACAAAATCATGGTCTTCTGAAAACCATTTGGCTGAGTTTTTCGGGGCATAAACCTTTTGCCAAATGATGGTGGCGACGAAGTTCATATCACCAAAAACCTCGCAACCAATTTTTCTCAAACTATCGACTTCGTTATCGTCAATGGAGATGAATAGAACCCCATCATCGGCAAGCAGATTTTTGGCCAGCCGCAGCCGAGGATACATCATTGAAAGCCAATCCGAATGAAACCGACCATTCGCCTCAGTATTGGCAATGAGCCGATTACCAAGCTCCTCCGTTTGGCCAGACTGCCTTAAATAGTCTCCCGTCTCGGTTGAATAATCGTCGTCATAGATGAAATCCCGGCCAGTGTTATACGGTGGGTCAATGTAGATTAATTTGACTTGCCCAAGATAGGATTCCTGCAATACCTTGAGCACCTCAAGGTTGTCGCCCTCAATCAGAAGGTTGTCTGAAGTGTCAAAGTCGACGCTTTGATCGCGAACGGGGCGAAGTGTCTTGCCAATCGGCGCATTTGCGGTCGCCAGCGCCTCCCGCTTTCCGGGCCAATCAAGTCGATACCGCTCCTGTGCTCCCTCGACAATGTCATTACTCAACTCCTGCTTCAGTTGATCGAAATCCACGGATAGGCGCAATTTTCCGGTTGACTCATCCCGTGCCTCAGTCACACAGCCAGGAAACAGCTCCCGAATCTTTGCAATGTTGTCCTGACTTAGATCGGGGCTGTGCATTTTCAATTTTTCCATTCCATCTCTCTCAATAACTTTTAGAAGCGCCCTGCTGTTGAGTCAGCCGCTCCAGTTCCTGTTTGGCATTGCGCAGCTCGCCATTAATGGCCACGCGCTTATTGAATTGTTTCTCACGGCCCAGCCGTGCTTTGATCCGCTCAATCTCTTTCTGCTGCGCGGCTATGGCTTCAGCCATTTCGATACGTTGCTCAAGCGACACTCGGCCCGGTCGCTCACTTGTCGCGGTCACTGAATAAATAGCCGCTGGTGGCTCTCTGGCTTCAGGAACTGAGCTCTGCTCTTTAACGCGTGTAATCCCATCCTGCACGAGCGGCCCCAGCAGTTGCTCATAGAGGCTGCTCATATCCAATGCTACCGGCAAGGGTTGGCGTGTTGTGTGTTCTGGCTGCCAGTCGGTTTCGAAATAGTTGCCTATCCGCCAGCGGCTGCTATCGCCTTCGCTTTTCTGAGAACGCGAGCTTTGCTTGTAGGCTGCTGCGACCTTAATACGCGTGCCTTGTATCAACTCGAAAATCAGTGGGAAGGGGATTGCGCGATCAATGGCCTTGAGCACGCCCCGATCCAGCTCGACCCCCTTGAGCGTGACACGAAACACCTGAATCTCAGCGACTGTCCTAGTGGCGGGCAGGTTGACCGTTTCCGGCGCCAATTTGTAGGCCCAGGTAATCTGCTCCACCTGTTGTACAAAACGCTCCTTCAGGGCGCTCCCAACGGTGCCACGCTCGTATATCTTGCGCTTGGGCACCACACGGTCAAAGGCCGCTTTCTTGGGCCACGAAAACAGAGTCATGCACCCTGCCTTTCGATAACCAGAAAGGCAATCAGTTCAAAATCATCCAGCCCTTTGATGGTATTGGTCAAAGCGGTGGTGCGGCCACCACCAAACAGGCTATCGATGTCCTTTTCGTCTTTAACGTCGATCATGCTGCGGATGGCCTGGCTGAGCAGGTCGGAGTAGCGCTTCATGTTACGCCCGTCATCCGTTTGCGCATTGAACTGGTGGCACAGGTCGGGAATCGGTTCTGCTTTACCTTTGCAGCTGCTGCGGACCAGGTCGAGCAAGCGTTTGACTTCGGTATGGTCTGCGACCACGTCACCGTCGTCGCCAATATACACCAAGTAATAGGGGTGCAGGCGATTCTGCTGGTTGACGTTCACACTGTCGTGGATGTTTTTCAGGGCGAAGATCACGCCGGGCTCTATGCCAAGTTGCGGTTGGGCTGGCACGAGAGCGTGCATGCCAAAGGGCACGTTTTCCAGCTCGCCGTGCTCTTTCACGTAGTTGAGCAAGTCCATACGGAAGTCATTAAGGCCCAAGTCGGTAATCGACACACCGGCTTTGACGTCTTCCAGTTCGATCACCTCATCCTGCATGCGCTTGAGCTGTTCTTTCCGATACGCGATTTCGCTGGATTTCGCTGTGAGAACATTGTCGTCGCCGGTGGCGGTCACGTCCGCAATCACCATGCGGTTTTCCACTCGCTCTTTGAGGTTGATGTACTCGTCCAGGCTGATGTCCGGCCAGTAATTGACCAGTTGTATCTGTTGGTTGGGCGAGCCAATACGGTCGATTCGGCCGAAGCGTTGGATAATTCGCACTGGGTTCCAGTGAATGTCGTAGTTGACCAGGTAATCACAGTCCTGAAGGTTCTGGCCTTCGGAAATACAGTCGGTGCCTATCAGAATGTCCAGTTCACCCGGCTCGTTCGGGAGTGCGATGTCTTTCTCTTTGGAGCGGGGCGAGAACAGGGTGAGCAGGCTCTGGAAATCGAAAGTCTTATGCAGCGTTGACTTGGGAGCGGCCGACCCGGTCACCTTGCCAACGTGAAGCCCCAACTTCCGGGCCATGGGGGCCAGGTTGTCATAGAGGTAGTCGGCTGTGTCGGCAAAGGCAGTGAAGATCAGAACTTTGCGATTGCCGGGGTTGAGTGGGTTTTCGAGCTTACCGTTGATCAGTTTTAGCAGGTGCTGGAGCTTGGCATCATCGGCAGGCGTCACTTTACGCATGGCTTCCAACAGCCCGTCGATCAGCTGCAGGTCGGCGGCCAGGTCATGGCGCCAAGAGGGCAGATCCATATCTGCGAGACTGATCTGTACCTTTTTGCCGACAGTAAACTCATCCAGCCCGCCCAGGTCTTCGTCGTCAGCGTCAAGCGCATCGATGTCACTCAGGTAATCGCTGACCTGACCGGCCTGGCCGCTGGACTCAAAAGCTTCAATAGCCTCCAGGGTACGAGAGAGATTTTTCCCGAGCGAGGCGAGCGTTATGCGGAAAGTTGTCATCAGTGCCTGCAGGCTGTGTTCGCGGTCAGCCTGGCGCAGCTTGCCTCTACCGCCCTCCACCTGGGTGTCATAAAGTTCTTCATATTTGCGGATGCGGCTTGGCAGGATGTAGCTAATGGGCGCATACACGGCCAGCTTGAGCACAGATAGCTGGCTGAAAATGTGGTTAAGATCGGCGACATCCGCGCGCTCGGTGATCGGGCAATGGAAAGATAATGGCTTACGCCGTTCCGGAAATGGCCCTATATCCGTAGTGTCGTAGAAGGTCTGGATGTGTTTGCGTGACCGGGCGATGGTTACGCTATCCAGGAGCTCGAAAAAGTCGAAATCCAGCGCCCGGAGGATTGAGGCTGCTGTGCGCTCTTCCGGTGGCAATGCAGACCACTCGTTGAATGCCTTTTGAGCTCGTCGAAAAATCTCTTCTACGCTGGTCTCGGTTTTCAGGTGCTTGCCGAGTGTGTCTGACTGCCCCTCGTAAGCCAGTGCCAATTGATTGCGCAGATCATTGAAGCGATTGTTAACCGGGGTGGCAGACAGCATCAGCACTTTGGTTTTTACGCCGGCACGGATGACCTTATTCATCAGCTTCTGGTATCGCGTTTCCCGGTCTTTGTAGACATCGTTATTGCGGAAGTTATGGGATTCGTCGATCACGACCAGGTCGTAGTTGCCCCAGTTGACCCGGTTCAACGGAATGCCGAAGGATTCGCCGCCAGTCCGTGACAAATCAGTGTGGCAAAGTACGTCGTAATTGAAGCGGTCTTTAGCAAAGATGTTCGTTGTGAGGTTGCTGTTGAAGTTGCGCCAGTTGTCGGCGAGCTTCTTCGGGCAAAGCACCAATACGGATTTGTTGCGCAGTTCGTAGTATTTGACCACCGCCAGGGCGGTAAAGGTTTTGCCGAGCCCCACGCTGTCAGCGAGGATGCAGCCGCTATAGGTTTCCAGCTTGTTGATAACCCCTGTTGCGGCATCCCTCTGAAAATTGAATAGTTTGTTCCAGACCAGGCTTTCGCGGTATCCCGTGAGGTCGTTGGGCAATACATCTTCATCTACATCTTCCAGGAAGTCGTGGAAGATGTTGTAGAGCATGATGAAGTAGATGCGCTCGGGGCCATTTTCCTGGTAGACGGATTCAATGTGGTCGCAAATGGCAGTAGTAACGTCCTCAACCTTATCGGGATCGCTCCAGATTTGGTCGAACAATTCCAGGTACATTTGCGCGTGGGCTGGCTCATCCATTCGGGTGACGAAGTTGGAGACGGCGTTGCCCTGCTGATAACCCAGGTCTACAGCGGTAAAGCCGTTGACCGGCATGTAAGCAACACGGCTATCGCCCCCGGCCACGTGGACAAAAGACTGCATGGGAGCCTTGGTTTTATTGGAGCGAAACCTCGCTTTTTCGCGTATCCATTGGGCGCATTCCCGAGCCACTGCCCGCTGGGTGAGCTTGTTGCGCAGCTGAATTTCAAACTCAGTGCCGTAAAGCCCGCTTTCACGCTGGGATTTGGGGATAAAGAACTCCCGGCGCTCCTTTTTCAGGCGGTCAGTCACTTCGGTGGGTACAAACGTGGGCGCGGTGAACACGAACTGCAGGCTTTCCACATCCGACAGCTCGGCTTTAAGCGCTTCGAATGCATAGATGGAGAAGCAAGAAGCCGCGATTTTCAGGCGGGCATTCGGTGTGATGGTTTCTTTTAAATCATCGCCCAGCAGACGGTTGATGTTGTCGATCATCTCCAAAAATCTGCCCTCCTATGGGCATGCCCGCTCGATTTACTGTTTTTCTATTTAGACGACTCGTTTCTTTGGGCCGCCAAGGATAATGCTACTGAGCTTTGGCCATTTCGCTGGTGACCGCTTTCCCGGGTTGGTTCGAGTCATCGGACAGCACAGCGCTCTTCAGAATCGCTCGGGCTTCTGCTTCCATACTGCGGCCGTTGATAGCTGCTTTCACACGCAGGGCTTGGTGAACTTCGTCAGGTAGATTGCGAACCGTGAGCATCGCCATTGCATTGGTCTCCTATGCATACAGTGCATGCAGTGTAGGTTGCTGTTTTTGCGCGGGCAAGTTCGCCACGTGGGTTTCTGTAGAAAGGGCTCGAATAATGGGTGCGATTAAAATAGGTGGGTGCTATTGGATAAATTTTGCACAGCAATTCGGAGTTAACGCGGAAAATTCGTGTTTTCTCAGCTTGATACTAACGCCTTGCGGAGGCAAGCTTAAACCTAAGTCCCCGGAACCAGCCTTTGTGGTTGATTTAGGGCACTGATAGCTGGACAGTCTAAATAATCAGCAGTAAAGCCCGGCCAGACCGGGACATAAGTAATGATCCTCGTGATCCCCCAATGAACGATCTTCGTGATCCCCTCACAAATCGGTGGCCACGCCTCTGAACGTAACGACTGCCAGACCTGTTTCTGGCCCATCCCGATTAATCCATCACCATTCGTTTTTTGCAGTGGTATCGCTGCCTACTAATGAGATGACTGCACGAAAAAAGACTAAAAGTAATATGTTTTCAGAGACTTATAGTCTTTATCCAATGACCAGAATTTGCGGGTAACTGCTACGTTAACCCCACTCATGAGCAACATGGAACGTTGCCGGCGCCCATCATCGTCGGTTGCTCACACTATTTGGTCATCCTACTGCCCCCCCCGGCACACCCTCCCTGTGGATATCACGCTGATCACGTGATGCCGCTCCCCGAACGCGCCAGTCGGTTTTCGACAGGCAGCGTTTCACGGTACCGCAACGGTGACGAATGAGTGCTGGTACAGCAGCACGATAGATGCTCCCTCAGGCGGCCCTCCCGGGTTTGCTAACACACTTAATGTGACCTCTGGGGCGGAGCATCTGCGCGGGGGCCTGCTTCGCTCTAGAGGTTACAGGGAGCTTTTATGGCTTGCCGCGCACACCTGTACATTTATCTGTTCATTAAGGAGATTGTCATGAGTAACAAACAGGTATCACGAGGGCGACGATCGTCTCGTAAGCAACGCCCCGAAACCAAAATCAACTTTGGAAAAGGGCGACAGCTCGGATATGCGGTAAAACAGGCGCTGGATGATTACTACAGCCGGGTGTCCCACTACGGCACCCGATCAACGCACAAGCAGCGTGCGGTTACATTTGTTCAGTTTTGTCGGCGCCATAGCATTAAAGATGCTCGGGATATTGATCGGGAGCTTGTTTTGAGCTTCGGTCAGTATGTCCGCCAGCGGATTGAAGGAGAGTTTCAGTGGTCTGATGGCGCAGTCGACACTTCGATCAGTGAGGCTTATGCGCATAACCTGATTAGTACCGTGAACGTGATCATGAGGGCGTTCCGTGGTGACAACGCTCTGAAAATCTCAGGTAAGCAGGTTCTTGGTGTTTGCCGGAAATCGGTGCGGACACGCCAGATCCAGGCTGATGTTGTGGATGCCAAGGATGCTGCTGACCGGGCGATCGTGGCCGGATTTGAGAGAGGATCCGCGGTTATTTTGATGGCCCGAGCCTGGGGGATGCGAGTTCGCGAGGCGATTCTGGCTGATCTTGACCGGATGATGAGAGAAATCAAGCGGACAGGAGAGGCCGCGATTCTCGAAGGTTGTAAAGGCGGCAGGAAAAGTCGAGATCGCACCATCCGGGCCAACGAGTTCCGCATGGAGGCCCTCAATTTCGCTATCGAAGTTCGACCGAAGGGCTCCAAAAACCTGCTGTCTGAAACCGACAATGTGAAAAAGTTTCTGCTGCGTGAGCTTAATCCATGCCGCTCGATCCTGAAGCAGGCCGGCGTACCAACTTTTCAAGAGCTGCGGGCCGGATTTGCCCAAGATATTTATGAAGAAATTTTGGCCGGGCCATCACCGCTCCGGCAGCCAGTTCGGGATAAGGTTCTGGATCGAATTGCTCGGGCAGAGGTCTCCCGCCAGCTGGGCCACAACCGCATCCGTGTTGCGAGCGCCTATGTTGGGGGAACAAGGCATGCAGCTTGATAATGTGCTTGACCGCCTCGATTTCAGAAGACTTCAACCGAATGAGCGGCGTCGCTACATCAACCGCATCAACAACGTTGTTGTGGTTATTGAAAAGCGGTTTCCGCATGTTACGAGACCAGAGCAGATCAAGTTGAAACACGTGCAGTATTTTCGGAACGTGTGGTTGCCGTCACACTCCGCTTCAGAACGCACCCGCCAAGAGCACATGAGAGCATTAATATTGCTGGTGCTGGCTTTAGGGCGTGATGAGAGTTGGCTGGGAGCACTCGGCATAAATCAGCCCAAGGCAAAGGGTGGTCGTCCTGCCATGGTTGGTGTAAAAAGCCGGAAGCCGTAATACCCTGAGAGATAGTGCTTGCATGTTCAATTCGGGCTCAAGGGGAGAATTCTATGCCAGAACAAGATGGACCAAATGACGCAGGGATTCCTGGGAACGACGGCGAGAGTGTTTCCCACCATCAAAGCTTGTCCGAGCTAAAAAGTGCGGTTTGGCAAGAGGCTCTTGATCTGTTCGAGGGCGATGAAGCTGAAGCTAGTGACTGGATGATCCGAAACAGGCCATTCCTTGGTAGTGTTGCGCCGGCAGACATGCTGGATTCCCATGAAAATATTGAACGGCTGCGATGTTTCATTCAGCAGGTTCAACGGGGCATCGTCCCGTAACTGTCTCGCAGTAGGTAAAGTGCCCCGACCGTGAGGGAGTGATCGGGGCTAGTCTCAGAGGCTTCGATGTTAGTGCAAGGTTTTCGCGCTATTCATCAGAAGGTGCGAGCCGGTATCGAAATCCAGCGTTGCTAGGAGTCGGTCAGGCTCCTCAGAGTTTTGGTACATATCGATGTTCATCCAGTCTTCACCACGTTCCATCTGGACATTGATATGCAGGTCGCCGCAGCCGAATTCGGCCGCAAGTGCGGCGGCCAAACGTTTTGCTTCGAATATTGATTTCATAGTCAGTTCTCCTCAGAACCAGGTGTTCTTTTTGATGTCGCCTAACTGATCCACCAATGACTTTTGGGGAGGCGTTTGCGTGATCGACGATCCGGTGTTGTCCGTGTCGTCGCCGGGGTTGTCGAGTGTCTCTGTAATTGTGGCGGTGCTGCCGTCGAAACAAGACAGCGTCAGTGATGCCGTAGCGCCTTTGAACAGATCAATGGTTTCCGCAACCGCAAGTGCTTCTCTCAGCAATGAGCTGATCTCATCAAGTGCATTTCTCATAATGAAACTCCTGTTAAATTAGATTTTTGACCGGTCGAATTCCACAATACATGAAGTCGCGGTTTGACCAAGCAATTGGTCCGAGCAGCCTTTTTCGCTGAAATATTGGTTGGTAGGTAAGGCTTAATTGTGAACAACTGGAGTGTTTAATGTGGGCGGAGAGCAAACCGTAGCTGAACTGAGGGAGCAAGTTCGTCGAGAGCTTATTGACCTGTTTGAAGGCGATGAAACCTCTGCCGATCTATGGTTATCATCACCAATTCGCGTTCTCGGCGATCGCACACCGATTTCGGTGATGGAGACAAAATCAGGAATTCAAAAAATACGGAATGTGATAAGAAAGTGGCAAGAGGGCACAGTTTCATAAAGAACGACGTCTACGCGTTAGTGAACCGAGCCAGACCTTTGCTAGGCCCGGCCCTCTGTCTTCACGCCGAATGTCACAACGTGCATGAGAAACGCGACAGTCAGCGCTCAAAGCCTATCGACTACCGAATCTCAGCCTTTGATGCTAAAGAACGGCCAAGCAAATCCCAGGCACTACGCATCTGATCCATGCTATGACCATGTTGATATCGACGACGGACACCAAGGGGACGGTGATTCTGGCAGGCATCGATAATATCCGGTGGTACTTCGAGCATTTGCATTTGAGTCGCCGCCGTACGCCGCAGGTCATGCACTGTCCAATGACCATCAGGAAGGATCAAGGTCGAGTGGTTTTTTGTCCGGCCTTTTTTCTGGGGTGCATCAGGATCAAGTTGTCGCTCGCATACAGCCTTGCTCAACACTTTGGGCAGCATGTAAGGGCGTTTTTCCGACTTTGTTGATGGCATGATCCAGCCGGTGTGACCTGTGAATTTATACAACTCGGACAGCCACTTTTTAGAGTATTCAGACAAATAAACAATGATTGGATCAGTATTTTTTGAATTTTCGTCCGGAATCAGCCAAGTGTTAGTCGCAAAATTCACGTGATCCCATCTTCCTTTAAATAACTCAATACCGCGGCACCCTGTCCCAAGAAGGATGTGAACAGCGCATTGCAGATTCAGTGATAGACCAGACTCTGGCAATACTCTGTATAGACCTTCCAACTCATCCGCTTTTGTCCTCGTCTCACAGAGGACTCTGCTCCTTATTGGGTCTTTCCCGCCGACGTCTGCTTTATCAAGGCAATCCAAAACGGAATATTCGATGAACTCCCTTTTAACGGCCAACTTAAACATTGCCTTGGTGTATGACATCACCGTGTTGGCCATTGAGTTGTGCCCCGCCGCCAATACAGGATCGATCGCAGCAAAGAAATCTTGGCGCGTAAATTCTTGGATGGGTATCGCCCCGAAACGATCAAGCAAATGATTATCCAGGATCGTCATAGCGTGCGTTCCGCCATCCTTGTGTCCCTTCTTTTTATTGGCTAGCTGTGCGGAATAAACAGCGGCAACATCGTTTAAGGTCCGCAATGCCTGCTTCCTTTCCATCTCTAGCTGATGTTCAGCCCTTCGTTGTTCCGCTTGTTTCTTCTTTTCTTCTTGGGGGTCTTCTCCCTGTCGAATACGGATCCTCCATGTCTCGGCCAACTCCCGAGCAGCACGTGTTCTCAGTCCATCACAAAACGCGCCAAGAGAATGTTTACGTCCAACCCACTGACCAGAACCAACCTGCACGGTATACCTCAGATTCCAGAGCTTTTTTCCGCCAGGGGTTACACGCAACATCAAGCCGGTGACTGTCGAATCCTGAATGTAGATGTCGTTCTTGGTAGGGGTGAGTTTCCGGATAAACTTATCCGCTGAATCAGCACTCCGTGGAAAGAGGTCTTTGTTTCGTACTGCCATTTTTCGACTCCGTTATCGCTAATTTTAAAGAATTTTGGGTACTGGCTGGGGGCAGGTTTTGGCTTGGGTACATGCTGGGTACATGTAAACCGCCTTGCCACAATCTGAACCAACTCAACACACAATAATTCTATAAAAAACTATATAAATCATATAGTTGTTATGAATTAACGGAAACGAAATGAACCGAAATGAACCTAAATGAAACACTAAACTATTTCCTTCGGGACGAAGGGGTCGCAGGTTCGAATCCTGCCTCGCCGACCAGAAATCAACGACTTAGGGCGCATCTTCGGGTGGGCCCTTTTTCGTTTCTGGCTGGGTACATAAACCCGCCATCCCTGTCTTATTGCAGTAATCACTCAATTACAGCGCCCAACTGCCGCTTGCATCCCCGTAGCATTGAATTGCACTCAAAACTAAACGGAGATGAAGATGTATTTCACGGATACGGAGGTAGAGAACTATTACTCAGTATCCCGATACACGATCTGGCGCTGGGAGTGCCAGATTGGCAGAAATCAGAATTGCAGGCCTGTTATTTCGGAGTCCAATATACTGTTGCGCTGAGGCTTGAAAACTGGGCGATTCGGAACAGCTGTGCACGAAAGCCCCAGTACATAAAATCTACACAGCCATAATTACAGTGGCTGCAATATTGCCAACTGGCTGAGCCGCCACGTTGGCCGCGCTCGCCCGGCTTGCGTCCAGGATCACTGTTATCCTCATCTTGATAACAAGCATAATGCCCAGCAGCAACAGAACGATGTCACCCAGATAGCCAGCTAAAGGTATAAAATCTGGAATCAGGTCTATTGGGCTCAATGCATATGCTGCGATTGCGAGTGCGAAAAGCCTCACAAGTGTTGGAGTATTCGGATTCCGCGCGACGCAGTAAACAGTCAACACCTCTTGCTTGATACGTTTGTGGCCTCTTGAAGCTTGCTCATTGATCCCGTTTGACCAATTCCTTAGAGCGTGGATACCATGCGAATGTCATAAAGATGTTGCTGTGCGGGAGAGGTTCTACCCCGTTTCGATGTCGATCAGGTTAATTTGGAGAGTCAGGATAAAGTACTCTCACTACTGCGGGATAAGACTCACGGACTTTTGCGTACATTTTTGCCACCCCCTGAATCGGCTTACCGATCAGTTTGATGTTTACCAGAAACGCAGCCAGGTCACCGGCATTTAATTCCGCGGGAATAATAGGTACGAAGGGCGAAATTAGAAGAATCAACAACAGGCCAAGCCACTGCATCATATCCGCTGATATTTCAGCACCCTGCTTAAATAATTCGAAGCGAATGGTGGCCTGAAAATATCCTTCTTGGTGCCGGTGCATGGTTTCTTCGTTGCCATCGCCCACCGAGTTACTGACATCTGCTTGGCTTCTCAACCGAGCATGACTCCAGCGCTGAATGAAAGGTCCGAAGTAGATCACAAAGATCAAGCTTGGCAAGGTGGATAACAACAGCGGCAGCACCCACTCTGAAGCCAGGTTTAACTGCCAGATAATAACGGCTGGCAGACCAATCACCACCTGCCAGATGTCCTTCTGAATCAGGTCCGCAACTTTTCTGGCCTGCTCGCAATCGTTCAGGGTTCGGGTAACATGCTCGCTGGAGCGGATATCGCCCCGACGGCGGAAATAGGTTCGCTGCAAGGTTATGAACAGACGCTCATCGTAGAGCTTGTCGACGATTTTGCCCGCCAGTTTCAACCCACCCAAAATCAGGAAGACTGCCGCAACGGTAGGAACGAACTGAATCAGTTCATCCCGCATGAAGGTGTTACTGCCCTCGGTTAAGCGATCCAGGGCGGTTTTGGCCAGCCAGGCTTGCGCCGGCTCGATGGCTGGCGCGATCATGTTCGGAACGACTGTCAGCACCAACAACCAGGGGTGCTTCAGCATCAATCGTCCGAACTCGATCGGCCACTGGCGCAAACTGTCGGCCTGGCTGCGTAAACCGCTGAAGGTTGCCACCCATTCCACCTGAAGCCTGCCACCCGGACCGGCGCAAGGCTGCCACCCATCGGAGCGTAGCGACGCGGGGTTTCTCTTATTACTCCGAAGCTGTGGTGTCC
>Ga0306865_1000380_pt1 | contig 18866 bp, 14 predicted proteins | sample AntRauTorckE5431_FD_190441 | JGI IMG/M metagenome (GOLD analysis project Ga0306865, IMG submission 190441) | Saline lake microbial communities from Rauer Islands, Antarctica - Metagenome Torckler E5 #431 (v2) (version 2) | ecosystem: Environmental > Aquatic > Non-marine Saline and Alkaline >... | reverse complement strand
CAAGACTCTCGCACCGGCTTTTAGCAGAGCTTCCGCATTTTGCATACCCACACCGCCATCAATTTCTATCAAAGTTGACGTATTCTGAATTGCAATCATATCCGCCAACGCCTTCACTTTTGGAATAGTGCGATAAATGAATTTTTGACCACCAAAACCAGGATTAACAGACATCAAACACACCAAATCTAATTCGGTAATCAGGTCTTCCAAAACCGAAACAGGCGTATGCGGATTCAGTGCCACACCAGCTTTCGCACCAGTCGCCTTGATTTGCTGAATCGTGCGATGCAAATGCGGACACGCTTCATAATGCACCGTAATCACGTCTGCACCAGCTTCCCGAAATGCCTCAATATATTTTTCAGGCTCGACAATCATCAAATGCACGTCCAAAGGTTTCTCAGACATTTTTTTCATCGCTTTCACGACCATCATTCCAAAACTAATATTTGGAACAAAACTTCCGTCCATAATATCAACGTGAACCCAATCGGCTTCACTTTTATTCAACATTTCAAAATCGGCTTTCAAATTCGTATAATCCGCCGCCAAAATTGAAGGAGCAATTAAGTGTTTATTTTTCATCGTGCAAATATAGTAAATTAGTGATTGTTGATAAATTTTGAATTTTTTATTTGATTTTGTCTTCAGAACTCGGAATGAGTTTAAAAGTCGTACCTACGGTAAAAACATAGCCATCACTTTCCGAAACGCTTTCAACAAACCCATCGGAATAATTTTATTAATTAATAACAATTGCTTTGGTTTATAATTAACATAAAAAATTTCCATTGCCATTTTTTCATCTACTTTTTCGATTTTTTCAGGATGTTTTAATGGAAATTCGACCCCAGTTGAACCCAGTTGATACCGTTCCAAACCACTGCCTTTCGTGTGCGTTGCTTCCTCATCGATACCAATATTTTGAATCAAATTAGTCGTTGGTAAAATCGTTAAACCGTTGTTATCCAATATGTTACAAAACCAAGCATACGCCCAAGAATTGTTTATTTTTAAATAAGTATCCTGAAATTTATCAACCATATAACGCTGTCCGCCCCAATCCGAAATCAAATTATTAATTTTATTTTCTTTCACAAAACGAGGAAAATCCGTTAAATGAACGTCCCGCTTTTGCCAAGCTCGTCGCCAAGTCGCCCAACCCCAAATCAAGGCAAAATTAGAGAAAATATAACTTGTGTCGTACTGCGAAAATTTTTCTGGAATCAAGTTAGAACCCGAAATTTGCATGATTCGCTCCTCATCTTTATACCGCTCCAAAAGTTCCTCACAAAAACGAAAAAACGATACGTCAGGCACGCAATCATCTTCCAAAATTATCCCATATTCCACCTGCTCAAAAAACCAATCAATACCGCCGCTAACGCCCATTCGACAACCCAAATTTTCGTACCGAAACAACGTTTTTACCTCACATTCCCAATCCACTTGATTGATAATATCTTGCACCGCTTTCACCTTTTCCGCCTCGCCAGACTTATGCACTCTCGCCCCATCGACACTCAAAAAAAGCTGTTTCGGCTGCACTTCTCGCACCCGATTAAAAACCCTTTGTACCTTGTCTGCACGGTTAAAAGCCACAATTAATATTGGAGTATTCATTTAAAAAGAATTAGAAATATCATTCAATAATCACAAAATCTACTTTTTTGGGTGAAATTTTAATATTTCTCACCCAGTCTGGAGCTTTTTTTAGTCGCAAAAACAAGGGATTTCCATTAGCCAAAACCGTACTATCTATCTGTACCTCAACTTCAAAAAAGGAAGCATTTAGCATTTCATATTTGCTCAAACCAACGGTACAAACCACTTTTACCATTGAGGGCATGACGTGAATAATCATCGTGGAATCAGTTGGAATTGAAATTGGAACAAGTAACGTTTTTTCAGAAAACTGCTCAATCGTCATCATATAATTCACCTTTGCAGGTGAAAATTTCACTTGTTTGTTTCGTGTTTGCGAAAGCCTTATTTCGCCAAATTGATTTTGCCTTAAATTTTCAATATCTATTTTTTCCGTTTCGATAAAGTTAATTTCTTCCAAAATAATTTTAGGCCCAATTATTTTAATTTTATTTGGTAATAATTGAATATCGTTCGATAACTGAAATTGCGAAACCGTTTCGATATTACCATTCAACCTTACTTCGACCTCTTTTTTAATAAAAACATCTAATTTTAAATTAATTTGACGAGGCGAAATATTTTTAATCACGATATTTTTAGGGATTTTATTAGCAACTTCATCTTTTAAATTTTCATAATTCAGCAGTTTATTTTCTTTTATTTCCCAATTTAGTAGCTTTAACTTTCCACGAAACGAACGATAAAATAGCCCCCAACCATCTGATTCTAAAGTAATTAACAAATGTGTCGGTGGTTTGTCTATTAGAATTTTGCCCTTAGGCACTTCAAATTGAACAGGAATATTTAGTACGGTTTGTTGCTGCTGCGATAACTGTACAAACAACCAAAAAATAAGGGCGATACCCATACAAAGTAGGAGTATTGCCCTTTCGGTACTTAAAAAATCTTGTATCGTTTGACGTGAAATTTTTGGTAGCATACGATTGAATTATAAATTATATGAACTATTTATCGCTACTTAATGATTCATCATTGATAACTTATAATTCCTCATTGATTACGCTTCTTCCGCTGCCGTTTCTGTACGAGTAGAAAGATCTTTAGAAATAAAATCTTTCTCTATTTTTACACTCACACCCTTTGCAATTTCTACGGTTATGACCGAACCAATAATATTTAAAATTTTTCCGTGAATACCTGCAGATGTAATGACACGGTCACCTTTTTCCAATGCTTCCGTAAACGCCTCTTGTTCTTTTTGACGTTTTGATTGTGGACGAATCATGAAGAAATACATAACGATGAAAATACCTGCAATCATCACAACGTTGATTATTCCTGATCCCTGTGATTGTAATAAAATTAGTTGATTTAACATATTGATTTTTAATTAGTTATGAATTATTGTTTTTACAAATTACCAAACCGATGGTTTTTTGACCTGCCCATAGGTTCTTGATTACTCCTCCGAAATAACATATCCTGTCAATAAAACTTCGGACTTCGTTGGATAAGCGTTCGAAGTTATCGTTACAACTTTCGATATTTTGCCTTCTTTTCCTGTTGAATTAAAAATAACCGGAATTTCCCCTTTTTCACCTGGAGCAATCGCTTCTTTTGGCTTCTCGGGAATCGTGCAACCGCAAGTCGAACGAGCATCTTTAATAACCAAAGATTTGTTACCAATATTCTCAAATTCAAAACTGTAACTTACTTTTTCGCCCTCTTTCACTTCTCCGAAATCATAAACTGGCGTATCAAATACGATTCTTGCCGTATTTACCGTATCAACAGGTTCATCTGCCGTTAATTCATTTCTGATTAGGTTGCTATTTTCGCTACTACCAGAAATTTCTACCAACTGTTCCCCTTCTTTAATGTCTGATTCACAAGCAATTAGACCGAAAGTCAACAAAGCAAGGACTAATAATAATTTATTCATAATTTATTCAATTTTAGATTTTGTAATTTCGAGTGCAAAAGTACAAAAATCGTTACTAAAATGGAAATTTCGTTATTCGTTATTCGCTATTCGTCAAGCGAAATGCTCGTCCTCCGTCTTCCGTTTCTTTTTGTATATTTGGATAAAAATCACGAATCACCAACTTTAATGGAATTAAAAACTCAATTGCCTAAACAAGCAGTTAACCAAACGTATCAACGAAAAAAAGTTGCAGTATCTACATTTCAGGCATTTATCGATGCTTTGGATAACTATTTTTATTATACAAATCGAGCGAGAAGTTTAGAAGAAACGACGGAATCATATTTGACCGAATTTTTTCAGTTTTTCTTTCCGAATACCTCCCCTTTTTCAACGCAATTCTCAGCCAATATTTTGATAAAAACCATTGCGGAAAACGAAAATTATCCTGCTGAAATTTTGATTTTTGAGACAGATTATCGCCATCCAAAATTAATGATTTCGACTAAAAATTTGAATAAAAAATCGTTTTACGATATCGTTATTGCGTATTTAATAGAGGTGATTAAAAATGAAAATGACGCATTAAAAACGATAATCGTTACGGACGCTGAAAACTTCTATTTAATTAATTGTCAATATTTTAAACAATATTTTACCGATGAAGTTTTTATAAATGAATTTAAAAATTGGCAAACAAAAAGTAAAAATGAAGCGGTAACAAAAGCATTTTATAAAACGATAAAAGCAAAAATTGAATGCTTAAACGAGGATTTGCCCGCTATTTATTTTAATCTAAATAGTTATCAAAATCACCTCGAATTATTAAAAAATGACCACGGAGTTCTCGGGACAGGCGAATTAATGCAAGAAAAAACGAAACGAGAATTAGTCGAGATTTATAAAATTTTATCGCCTGATTTTTTGAAAAATAACCTTCAAAACGAAGCAAAAAATACCTTAAACAAAACCTTTTATTACGAATTATTGCACATTATTGGTTTGGAAGAAAAAGGGCGGGGAAATAATAAAGTTTTGGTGCGTTGCGAAAACCCAAATATTGGTTCTTTGATTGAAAATACAATTATCAAACTCCGAACAGAGGACGTTTTGTATCACCTTCAAAACAAGAAAACCTATGGAAATACAGAATCAGAGCAATACTTTAAGGTTGCTTTAGAATTGGTCATTACGTGGCTCAATCGTATTTTTTTCCTCAAAGTATTGGAAACAAAATTAATGAATTACAATGCAGACGATAGCGATAAAGGTGCATTTCGATTTTTACATCCAGATAAAGTTGATGAATTTGATACCATAAATACCTTGTTTTTTGAGGTTTTGGCCTTACCCGAAAAAGATAGAGACAAAAATATTTCTAAGCGTTTTGGACGGATTCCCTACCTCAATTCTTCCCTATTTGAAGTCACCGATTTGGAACGGCAAACGTTGCGGATTTCTAATATTAAAGATAGTACGAAGTTGCCGATTGCAAATAGTACCGCGCTCCAGCGTAGTGGAGAAGGGGATACCACTCTGGAGAGTGATGGTACTCGGGTTTTGCCAACTTTAACTTATTTGCTTAAATTTTTAGATGCTTACGATTTCGGCATCGAAGCAAGTGAAACGATTTTAAAAGACGAAACGAAAACCTTTATTAGCACCGCTCAATTAGGCTTAGTTTTTGAAAAATTAATTGGTCACGAAATTCCGTCAAACGTTACCGATACTGCAATTATTGACTTTATGAGTCAAAATACCTTACGAAAAGCAGTTATTGATAAATTAAAAAGTGGTTTTAATTGGTCAATTGAAACGTTTGAAGATTTGATTGATAATTGTAAAAAACTATATCAATCGGAAGATTTGGCGAAAGCCAATACTTTAATTAATTCGATTACAATTTGCGACCCTGCGGTTGGTTCTGGACGACTTTTAATTGCTTGTTTGCATCAATTATTGCTCATTAAATCCGAATTAGGGATTTTGTGCGATACGGAAGGAAAATCGCTCTCAGAAAAAATTACTTTGAAAATCGAAGGCGATGAATTGTTAATTTACTTGTCTCAAAACCTTGGCGGCAATAAATTTGATTTGCCGTTTGAGTATAAAGTAAGTTTTGAAACGGGTTTGCGAAAGCTAAATCCGCAGTTGCAGCGCGTGCAAGAAGCGATATTTTATGAGAAAAAACAGTTGATTGAACATTCGCTTTTTGGTGTAGATACGAATCGAAATGCGGTGCGAATTTGTCGCCTTCGCCTTTGGTTGGAATTGTTGAAAAGTTCATTTTATCGGCAGCGTCGAAATACGCAGTTGGAAACGTTACCGAATATTGATATTAATATCAAAAAAGGCAATTCGTTGATTGCTCGTTTTGCATTAGATACCGATTTAAACGCTGTTTTTAAGAAAACAGAATACAGCGTTGAAGAATATAAACGAACGGTAAAAGCGTATAAAGCCGAAGAAGAAAAATCAAAAAAACGATTATTATCACAATATTTAGACGATATTAAATCAGAATTTGAAGTTACGTTTAATAAAAGAGAAAAAGAAAAAATAGCAAAAACAAGAGGAAAGAAAGATTCTTTGGAATTACAAATTCGTTACAACCGAAATTTGGGTTACGAGCCGACCGAACAAGAACTGGAGGAACTCGAAAAGCTCAACGCAGCGCTCGAAAGAAAGGAAACAAAACGGGAAGAAATTTTGGATTCAGATATTCACGAAGATGCGTTTGAATGGCGTTTTGAATTTCCAGAAGTTTTAGATGAAAATGGAAATTACGAGGGTTTTGATGTGGTCATCAGTCATCCGCCACATTTGCGAATTCAAAATTTGGATAAATCTTTTCGGTTGATAAAACCCGATTATGCGACTTTTATGGCTTCGGGGAATTTATATGAATTATTTTATGAATTGGCTTTGAAAATTAGTAAAAATAAGGGTTTGACGACTTTATTTACGTTGAATAAATGGCAAAAAATACAAAGTGGCGAGAAACTTCGTCAATTTATGGAGACACATGCTACGCAATTACTTTTTGAAAAAGTAGAGGAAAAAATGGGTGTTTTTCAGTTTCGGAAATAAAAAATTTCTCTTGCAGTTTTTGCAAATTTCGCAGATTTTTATTTGCTTTATTGACTTTATTTGGATAGCCAAAACTTCCGTCATTTTGATGAAGGTCGGAATGATGGAAGTTTTTATTTTTAGATAGAAAGTAAAGCCAATTGCTGCAATATTTTTGATTTGTTACAATTACCGTCCACAATTCCCTTTCATCAATTCCACCACTTCATTACCATATTTTTCCGTAAAACCCAATGATTCTGCTTTCGCTAAATCTTTACACATCAACGTTTTATCACTTTTTTCTAAATATACCAACGCACGATTTTTATACGCATACGCATTGGTTGGAAAAAGACTTAACGACTGTTCAATATCCGTCATCGCTTCATCAAATTTCCCTAATTTGTACTTGGCAAAACCACGATTATTATAAGCATAAGCTTGGTTTTCGGTTGAAATATTGGCATCAAAAAGAGAAATAATTTTATCGTAATCTTTGACAGCAGTCTCAAATTTATCTTGAATCGTATATGTCAGATAATCTGCACGAGATTGATAGGCGAAAGCATTTTCGGGATTTAAGGCAATTGCTTTTTCAAAATCTGGCAAGACCAAATCATTATTACCTAATTTTTGATTGGAATTCGCACGATAAACAAGGGATTCGTATCTTTTTGAATCTATTGCTATTGCTTCATTATAGAAATTTACAGCATTTTGATAATCCGCTAAAGCGTAATAAATATTTGCTTTAATTTCTAATAAACCTAAGTTTATTGCATCGTGTTCAATCGCAATATTTACGTCCGCCAATGCTTTTTCATATTCCGTCATCGTATAATAAACCATGCCCCGATGGGCAAAGGCTTCGTAATATTCGGGATTGATCGCGATGGCTTGATTCAAGGTTTCGAGTGCTTCCGCTTTTTTGTCCAAAGCAAAAAATGCACGTCCTTTTACCGTCAATGCAAAATAATCTTTCGGGTTTTCTTGTAGAATTTCGTCCACAGATTTTAATGCTGCCTCAAAATTATTTTCATTGAATAATGCTACGGCTACTTCGATTTTTGCCGTTGAATTTTCTGTTGAATTTTGGCAAGACTGAGCGATAAAAATTAGGAACAACAACGTGATTTTTAATATATTTTTCATTGATGATTTTTTTTAAGTACCGTCGAATTTATTCGATAAGGTGTAAATTATCAACTGACGGATAAATCCGTCGTTACAGTAAAAAGGCGATATTTTTCTTGGAAAAATATCACCTTTTTTATAATTATTATTCTAATTTAATATTGTAATGATTGGTGATACCAAAGTTTAAGCAGCCGTTACAGTTGATTAAACATTAAATAAGAAGTGCATAACATCGCCATTACCGACAACGTATTCCTTCCCTTCAACACCCATTTTTCCGATAGCTTTTACAGCAGCTTCAGAGCCATATTCTACAAAATCATTATATTTAATGACTTGCGCACGAATAAACCCTTTTTCAAAATCTGTGTGAATCACCCCTGCTGCACCCGGTGCTTTTGTACCGATTTCGATTGTCCAAGCACGAACCTCTTTCACCCCTGCCGTGAAATAAGTAATCAGGTTCAATAAGCTGTAACAAGCACTAATAATTTGATTGACACCAGCTTCTTTCAAGCCTAAATCAGCCAAAAATTCCATGCGTTCTTCGTAAGATTCTAACTCTGCAATATCTGCTTCAATCGCTGCTGAAATCAATAAAACTTGTGCATTTTCATTCGCAACCAATTCCATAAATTTAACAGTGTGTGCATTTCCATCTACGACAGAATCTTCATCGACATTACAAACATACATCACTGGTTTTGCAGTCAATAAAAACATTTCATTGACAAATTTTTGGTCGTTTTCGTCAATTTCGCAAGAACGAGCATTGTTTCCTTGTTCGATATGTTTATATAATTTTTCGCAAATTTCCGCTTGACGGATAATGTCCTTATCCATAGATTTAGCTTGACGACGGAGCTTATCCAATCGTTTTTCTAACAGTTCCAAATCTTTGAATTGCAATTCTGTATCAATAATATCTTTATCTCGAACAGGATTTACGTCACCGTCAACATGAACAATATTGTCATCATCGAAACAACGAACAACATGAACAATCGCATCGACTTCACGAATATTCGCCAAGAACTGATTCCCTAAACCTTCCCCTTTGCTCGCTCCTTTTATCAACCCCGCAATGTCCACAATTTCGATTGTTGTAGGCACAACTTTCTGAGGATTAACAAGTTCTTGTAATTTATTTAACCGCTCATCTGGAACAGTAATCGTTCCTACGTTTGGTTCTTTTGTTGCAAAAGGATAATTTGCTGCTAACGCTTTCGCATTCGAAAGTGCATTAAATAAAGTAGATTTTCCCACATTTGGTAAACCTACAATTCCACATTTTAAAGCCATGTTTTGAATTATAAATTATTAGGAGTTGGCAGTTTTTAGTTGGCGATTTTTGGGTATTTCCGAATACTCAGAACCGTTATCGCAACAATTATATTCGACTACCTATCTTATTTTTTTATTATTAAAATTTTGAGGGGCAAAGATATAATTTTATCATTGAGTTGTGATAAAAAATTAGTAATTCGTAATTTTTGTCAGTTTAGAAGCCTACAAAGTAACACTTGAAAATTTGATAATTGTGCTCAAAAGTTCAATTGAAACATCCTGATTATAACAGATTGCACTGGTGCGCCAAAATCCTTTACAATCAAAAAAAATTAATCTTAAACAATTAAAAATTCGTAAATATTTCCAATAGGTTTACATTGTGGATTAAATTACAAAAGCATTTTATACATGAAAAAAACAATAACATTACTATGCGTATCTTTTCTTTTGTTCAGTTGTGAAGGAACGGAAAACGAACAGCAGCAAGCGGACAAACAATTAATGGAAATTGACGAAACCGTTGAGCAGCAAGCACTTTCAGACCCAATTGAGTTAGAAGTTATTTTGGATAATGTTCGACTTCGAGATGCCGCAGGGTTGAAAGGGAAGGAAATTGGTCGGTTAGCAAAAAAATCTAAGGTCATTTTTAGGGGCGTTTTTAGTGATTTTACGGATAAAATTAAACTGCGAGGGATTCAATACGATGATCCGTGGCTGAAAATCAAAACGGATAAAGGTATTGAGGGTTGGATTTATGGTGCGTCCGTAAGATTTGATGCGAATAATGTTGGTATAGATTTGTATAATCAATTGATTACAAAACGATTAACTAAGTTTTTGGGAACTAAAATCGTTTTTGAAATTGAGCAATATCAAAAAAGTTTTAAGGCGGCAAAAACGGATAGAGATTTCGCACTGATGTATCGAAATAATAAAAAACTGTGTGACGTGATGAATGAAAAATTCAACGAATTTTTTGACATTGAAGATTTTGGTTCGGATTATCCAGATTTATTTTGGATTGATGACCCGATTCCTGCGATGACTTTGAGTTTGGTGGCGGAAGGTACGATGTATCAAATTTTTACAAATATTGATGATTTAATCAAAAAAGCAGCAACAACGGAAGGAGAAATTGATAACGATTTTACTAAACTTTTGAAGGATTATTACGACGGTGATGTCGAATATTATTTTGCATCTTACTATTTGCAGACGTGGGATTACGGCGGTTACAGCTTATTGGGACAAGGCAAACACAAGGCTTTATTGAATCGTCTGGATAAATTAGCGGCAAAAAGTGATTTGTTTACACCCGAAATTAAGCAGTTGAAAACGGATTTGTTGGAAGATATTACAGGCGGTGGAGAGTATGGCGAAAATTCTGAAACGATTTTGAAGGAATTGGACGATATTATTAAAACGAAATATAAAATTATTACGGATATAGAATTAATTACGCTAAAAAATCGACGTCCGATGTTTGAAAAACCTGACGATTATGAAATTCAAGTTTTCACGAAAGATTTTTAAGTTAATTTTGGTGGTAAAATTAACACTCTTGAGTATTTCTAACTGCCAATCTTTTCTATCAAAAAATTTTGATTTGCTGTACTAATCCGAAATTTTAGGATTTATCTTAATTTCAAAAATCGCAGATTTTTCTCGAAAAAGGCTTGGGGTGAATTTGACCTTCAAGCCTTTTTTATCTTTTGGAACGTCATAACCGCGCATGAACAAAACCGTTATTTTTGGGGGAATTACAGCAGATACTTGATTATCGAGTATTAAGTTCATGGGATATTCGTTACCTTGATTATCGAAAACTTCTAAGGTATTTATTATACCAAAATAATTCGTGTCAAACGTTTCATTTGTAACGGTAAAATAAATTAGCAAAGGTTCTTCTTTTACAAATTCAAGAGCGTTTTGCCGATTGCTAAAAACTGCCGAATCTAATCGAATTTTCATGTCGTCAATTTCGACCGTTTCGCCGTATTGATAGTTTTTTTCCAAACCTTTTATCAGACGATCGACGTAATTATAAACCCCCATAACGAGGTTGTATTTCTTTTTTGAATAATCTATTTTCCATTTATGTTGTTCCTTAATTCCCGGATAATTTATATCTATTTTTATTTTATTTTCATAAAATTTTGTCGCTGTTTTTTGGAAAATGCCCGTAGAAATTTTAGAGACAGGATACCAAATATTGAAAGAATCATTTTCGGTATAAATCCAAAATTTAGGATTTAAAACCTCTTGCTCGACATCGTTCCGATTACTTCTTTCTCTGCCGTATTTATACGTTACATTTACTTTTTCGACTTCTTTATAAAAAATTATTTTTTCTTTCAACCGTTCAGGAGGGTTGCGAATAATGTAATCATCCTCAATAATCACATAATCATACATTCCGTAAACAAATGCGATTTGTAAAATTATGCTTAACGCAAAACCAAAATTCCGAATGCTTTTCACTCGATTTAGAGTCGTTTCAAGACTTGGGAATTCATTCCATTTTTCAAGCGGAATTGGCGGTGCTTTTTTCATTACAAAAATTAAAATTAAAACAATAATAGCAATCCCAATTCCTAAAGAAGAAGCATAAAATAAAATAAAATTATGTGGAATAAAAATACCGTTTGCGGTATTGAATAACCAAATTTGAAGGCGTTTGAATATAAATGTAAATGGCAACGCTCCCGCAATAATCGCTAATGAGCCAATGACGAAAAGAACGACAACCGACCAATGTAAAATTCGATGATTGTGTTTTCTGCGAAAAGTATTATTGAAAATCGGAGACGTGATAATTTCAATCAATTTTCGCTCAGAAAGATTGGCAATAGATGACTTTCCTAACCAGTAAAAAGTACCAGTTAGGATTGACCAAAGTCCAATGATGAAAATAAATTGAAGCATTTTTATAAATTGGTTGATTTATTAAGTTAGGAAACAGAAAACAAATAACTTCGTCATAGCGGGCAGTTTATTTATTTCCTGTTCTCTTAATTGCAAATTAACGAATTACTAATGACTAAGTGATGAGGAATAAATAAATTAACTAATTAACTATTCGGTCAATTAACTAATCGACAATTTTAAAAAGATGACTTTTAGTTCGTATTTTTGCACTCATTTTCAAAAGGTATAGATTTTTTGAAGCTGCGCGAATAAAAAAATGGGTTAAGATGATCAAATTTTGATTGTCAAGTACACATTGATTCCTTTCGTATTTTTTTAACAAAAAGAATTTAATAAATGGTTTATTTGACAAGACGATTGACGTTCAATGCTGCCCACAAACTTTGGGTAGATGATTGGTCTCGTGAAAAAAACCTTGACATCTTTGGTAAGTGTGCGAATCCAAATTGGCACGGACACAATTATCAATTATTCATCACGGTGAAGGGAAAACCTGATCCAGTAAAGGGCTATGTGATGGATGCCAAAGATTTAAAGAAGTTAGCGGATACTGTTGTTGTAGATAAGTTAGACCATTCTAATTTGAATTTAGATGTGGATTTCATGCCAAAAGGTATGCAGCCTACGACTGAAAATTTGGTGATTTTGATTTGGGAACAAATGGAAACTCCGATTCTCGAAAGCGGTTGTCAATTGCATTGTATCAAATTGGTGGAAACCGAAAATATTTATTGCGAATATTACGGAGAAGCATTTTAAATTGGTATTCGGTACTTGGTATTCGTTATTCGGCTAACGTGGAATCTCGAATATTTTAGTAATGGATAAAGTCCTATCATGTTTTTAAAACCTGTCAGGATTGGAACAAGCATCAGCAGATTTGAATTATAATCTAATCCGTAACACTATCAAGTTCCGAATACCGAATCACAAATATCGAATATGTCTTACAAAAAAGTAGAATTGTTTGATAATGAATTGACAGAAAATTTATCAGCAAAATATACGGAAATTATCACAGGTTTAGGCGAAAATCCTCAACGAGAAGGTTTATTAAAAACCCCTGAACGTGCTGCAAAAGCGATGCAATTTTTGACGCATGGCTATGACTTGAATCCTGCTGAAATATTGAAATCTGCTATGTTTGCGGAAAATTATAGCGAAATGGTGATTGTCAAAGATATTGAGGTTTACTCGCTTTGCGAACATCATATTTTGCCGTTTTTTGGCAAAGTTCATATTGCTTATATTCCAAACGGTCAAATCGTTGGATTGAGTAAATTTGCCAGAATTGTTGATGCTTTTGCAAGGCGTTTGCAGGTTCAAGAACGGTTGACGCATCAGATTTTGAATTGTATTCAAGACACATTGCTTCCGCAAGGTGTGGCAGTCGTCATAGAGGCGCAACATACCTGTATGATGATGCGAGGCGTACAAAAACAAAGTTCTTTAACGACTACTTCCGCTTTCACTGGCGAATTTCATAAAGTCGAAACAAGAAATGAATTTTTAAATTTAATTAAATAACGGTCGCTCGTCCTTCGTCAAGCGAAGCATCCGTAAACCAATTTTATATGAAAGCTTATGTATTTCCAGGTCAAGGTGCTCAATTTGAGGGTATGGGAAAAGACCTTTATGAATCTTCTGAAATTGCAAAGGAATTGTTGGATAAAGCCAATGATATTTTGGGTTTCCGCATTACTGATGTGATGTTTGAAGGAAGTTCGGAAGAATTGAAACAAACGAAAGTGACGCAACCGGCTATCTTTTTACATTCGATTGTAAAAGCAAAAATGGCGGGCGAATCCTTTCAACCTGATGTTGTTGCTGGTCATTCTCTGGGCGAATTTTCTGCGTTGGTTTCGGCTGGTGCGATGTCTTTTGAAGATGGTTTAAAACTGGTTTCACAACGTGCTTTGGCGATGCAAAAAGCCTGTGAAGCTCAAGAAAGTACAATGGCTGCAATTTTGGGTTTAGCCGATGAAGTCGTAGAAAAAATCTGTGCAGAAATTGACGAAATTGTCGTTCCTGCGAATTATAATTGCCCTGGTCAGTTGGTGATTTCGGGTTCGATTGAAGGGATTAATCAAGCCTGTGAAGCCTTGAAAACAGCTGGTGCAAAACGTGCGGTGGTCTTGCCAGTTGGCGGTGCATTTCATTCGCCTTTGATGGAACCTGCTCGGGAAGAGTTGCAAGCAGCTATCGAAGCAACCGAATTTAAAACGCCAAATTGTCCAATTTATCAAAACGTCGATGCCAAACCAACAACCGATGCAGAAGTCATCAAGGCGAATTTAATCGCTCAATTGACTGCTCCCGTGCGTTGGACGCAAACGATGTTGAACATGATTTCGGACGGTGTCGATAGCTTCGTGGAAGTCGGCGGAACTGGCAAAGTATTGCAAGGCATGATTAAAAAAGTAGATAGAAAAATGCCAACAGAAACTATTTAAACGAGAGACGAAGGACGGACGCTTCGCTTGATGAAGGACGAAAAATCGGAAAGACGAAGGATGAATTTCTCGTTTATCGGTCTTTTCGTCTTTCGTCAAGCGAGAAACGAACGTCCGTCTTTCGTCAAGCAAAGCATCCGTTTTATCATGAAAGAAGAAGAAGAAAAAGATTTTTACATCGAAAATGGCTTTTATGTTTTTACAGCAAAATTTCTAAAAAAAAGAGGTTATTGCTGTGATAACGGTTGCCGACATTGTCCTTATAAGGATGATTAGGAATCAGAAATGTGTAATTAGGAATGTTTTTACAAGACGCCTAATTCCTGATTTTTGATTCTTAATTAAAAAAATTCCTAATTTAAAAAATTTGAACTTTCCATTTTACATTGCTAAAAAAGTTGCGTTTAGTGGTAGAAAGACCTTTTCTACCAACATCATTCGTATTGCAATTGCTGCGGTAGCGATGTCGGTTGCCGTGATGATTGTCACGACGGGCTTGGTTTCCGGGTTTAAGCAAGTGATAAGCGAAAAGATTTTTGGCTTTTGGGGACATATTCACATCGAACATTTAAGCTCGAATAATTCTTTTGAAGCCCTGCCGTTAGAAATTGATCAGACATTTTATCCATCTTTGGATACGATTTCAAAAGTGACCTACTTCGACCAAAGGACGTTTTTGAATCGCCCTGTTCCCGATGGGTTTTTGGGTTTGGACGATAGAGTTACGAAGGAAACGATTGGCGGTGTTCGCCACATTCAAATTTATGCGAACAAAGCTGGGGTGATCAAAACTCGGGATCAACTCGAAGGCATTGTGCTGAAAGGAATTGGTAAAGATTATGATTGGGAATTTTTGAAAAAATACCTTATCGCAGGTGATACGCTGACATGGGAAGATTCCACGATGTCCAACAAAGTTATCATTTCGGAGCAAACGGCTCAACGGTTAAAATTGAAATTGGGCGATAAATTATTGGTCAATTTTGTGGAGCGGGTACAGATTATTCGACAGTTTGAGGTCGTCGGTTTGTACCGAACTGGTTTGGAAGAGTACGACAGAAAGTTTGCAATTGTCGATATTCGTCAAATTCAAAAACTCAACGGTTGGTCAGAAAATGAGGTCAGCGGTTTCGAGGTTTTTTTAGACGATATTAAAGATTTAGACCCGATTTGGTCAGACGTTTATTACACCAAACTCCCCACAAACGTTTACGCCAGCACGATTAAAGAGGTTTACCCAACGATTTTTGGTTGGTTAGATTTGCAAGACACCAACGAAACCGTGATTATCGCCCTGATGATTATTGTTTGTTTTATTAATATGACGACCGTTTTATTAATTATCATTTTGGAACGAACCAATATGATTGGAATTTTGAAAGCCTTGGGCGGCGATAACGGTAGTGTTCGGTCGGTTTTTCTGTATTATTCGGCTTATATTTTAGGAAAAGGCTTGTTTTGGGGAAACCTTATCGGCATCGGTTTATGCTTAATTCAACAATATTTTGGTATAATTACCCTTTCGGAAGAAGCGTATTATGTGAAAGTCGCACCAGTTTCTTTAGATGCGTGGACGGTAGTTTTGTTGAATGTCGGGACATTGATTATTAATATTATTGTCTTAATTATTCCGTCGTATTTGGTGACGAGAATTACGCCAGTGAAGGCGATTCGGTTTAAATAACGAAACGCCGCTCTCCAAAGTGGTGTAGAAAAAAAAATAAAAAACCGAAACGATTTTTTTTAGACGTTTCGGTTTTTTTATTTTACACCACTCTGGAGAGTGGTGCTACTTTACCAAAAACTCCGTTCTGCGATTATTTTTCCGTCCTTCCGTAGTTTCATTTGTATCAATTGGCTGGCTTTCGCCAAAACCTTTTGCCGTCAAACGAGTCGCTTCGATACCATTTTTAATTACATAATTCATCACCGAAGTTGCCCGATTTAAGGACAAATTTTGGTTCGTTTCAGGATTACCAACGTTATCTGTATGACCATTAATTTGAATCTTCATCGTTGGATTTTCATTTAATAAAATCACCAATTTATCCAATTCCGATTTTGAAATTGATTTCAAATCCGCAACTCCTGATTCAAAAAATACATTTTTCAAAATCACCGTTTTCGTTTCATTTTCATTTGTATTTGCAATCGCAACGTCAATCGGTTGCAATTTCACATTTGCCTCAAAAGGAGCAGCAAAAGAAGTCGCTTCTTTCAACGCAAAATTTTCAGAATAAAACAAATAACCCTTGCGGGAAACGTTCAAAGCGTAATCATCGCCCGAAGGCAAACAGATTAAAAATTCACCACTTTCCGTCGTTATCGCTTCCGTATAAACCAAACCCGTGGACAATTGCACCAGCTCCACTTCCGCCTGCAAATCAAAACCCGTTGCCGCATCGGTCACTTGTGCTTTCAAATATGTCACTGGTTTTGGGCGAATACTTTGAGGCATTTCAAAACTATAAATATCCGTCGCCCCCTTTGAATCTTCACGGTCAGACGCAAAATAGCCAATCGAACCGTCCAAACTCACAACCAAACTATTTTCAGCCGCTTTGGTATTAATTGGATAACCCAAATTTTTGGGCTTTGACCAACTTCCATCTGCTTGTCGAGTCGTCATAAACATGTCAGCTTCTCCCATACCAACGTGTCCGTCCGAACTAAAATAAAGCGTCTGCCCGTCAGCGTGAATGTGCGGAGAGCTTTCATTGCCAGAAGTATTGATTACATCACCTAAGTTTCGAGGCTGCATCCACCTTCCATTTTTCATTTTATACGTCACCCAAAGGTCTTTTTTCCCTCTTCCGCCATTTCTTGACGATACAAAATATAATGTCCGACCGTCTGCCGAAAGCGACGGTTGAGATTCCCAAGCCGTACTATTTACAGGCAGTCCAATGTTTTGAGGAATCGACCATTCACCATTTTTCATTTCTGAAAAATACAAATCACAACCCCCAAAATCTTCCCGACGATTACAAACCGTATAAACTAAAAATCGTCCATCTGCCGAAATCGTTTCCGCACCTTCATTGTCCAACGTATTAATTGGTTCGCCTATATTAATCCCTTTTATCCATTCGCCATTAATTTTTTGACTTTGGAAAAAATCCTCTTGCCCGCCGTAGCGAGAAGTGTAAATCATATAATTACCATCAGCCGTAAAACAAGGCAAATATTCGGGCAATTCCGTATTAATATTCTCTAAATTTTTTGGCTCAAAAGGCAACGGGTTTTTAACCGCTTCCGCTGCAAAACGAGAGGTTTCCATCATTGAACGGGCTTTGTTGAGCAAACTCGGCGACTTGTGCGACAGCTTCAAAAAGAACTCAAAATGGTCGGCAGCTTCCGTATATTTATCCATTCGATACTCCAACGCACCCAACACATAAAGTACTCGAGTATCATAAGTTGGGTCGATTTTTATCACTTTTTCAAACCATATTTCAGACGTTTCAAATTCCTCTAAAGCGTAATAAGCGTCAGCAATGTATAAATAAGCATCAATAAAATTCGGTTCAATTTCTAAGGCTTTTTCGTAAGTTTCAATCGCCATTCTATTCTCGCCTTTCATACCCGATTCTTGAGCTTTGGCGTACAGTTGTAACGCTTCTGGGTCAGCCGTTTTTTTCGTCACATAATCCTGTCCGAATACACTTGAACTACTGATTAATAAAATTAAAATTACTTTAAGCGTATTTTTCATAGTTGTTTATTTTGTGCTTTGGACACAGTTTTTTGTCCAAAGTTCAATTACTTTTGTTTTCCACACTAATTAAACAGTTTTTTTGCCATTTTTTGTATGTCTAAGGTTTTTAGGATTTTGTTAAGAAGGGGATTTGGTTTTAAATTTGAAAATTGACCATGGCGGCGAAGGCTTTTTTGTGTTTATATTTTAATAGCTTTTTTGAAATTATAATCATAAATGAGTATTTTTATCGTCTTTTATAATCTTAAAATTGAAGATAAATGACAATAGACTGGGAAGCGTCTTTAGAGGAAATGTTGGAAATATTAGAACATTAAATTATGCTTTTTTTGAAAAAAAAAACGCTATTCCGCAAAATGCAAAATAGCGTCCTAATAATCCTAACCATAAGGCAGACTACGTAAAAAATATCATTCCAAAAACCGTCCAATCGCTTTCGCCACATTCTGCCCGTCCATTGCAGCCGACAAAATACCACCAGCGTAACCAGCACCTTCGCCACAAGGAAAAAGTCCCGAAACATCTTCGTGCATAAAGGTTTCCTTATTTCTCGGAATCCGAATTGGTGAACTCGTTCTGCTTTCTATACCAATAATATTGGCGTTTTCGGTATAATAACCCTTGAGTTTTTGACCAAAATTTTTCATCCCTTCTTGCAACCGCTCGGCAATAAAAGATGGTAACAATTCATTCATTTTTTGCGAATGTAAACCCGGAATATAAGACGTACTAT
>Ga0306865_1000374_pt1 | contig 18985 bp, 15 predicted proteins | sample AntRauTorckE5431_FD_190441 | JGI IMG/M metagenome (GOLD analysis project Ga0306865, IMG submission 190441) | Saline lake microbial communities from Rauer Islands, Antarctica - Metagenome Torckler E5 #431 (v2) (version 2) | ecosystem: Environmental > Aquatic > Non-marine Saline and Alkaline >... | reverse complement strand
CAAGAGGGGATTTTCATGGGGAATCGGATTGAGATTTTTTGGTGTTGTCGGACAAGAATCACCGATGAATATACTTGGCAAATAGTTGATACACTTTATGAAATCGAGGTTGGGACATCGAATACAATAGGTTTGATTATTAGGAATAAAACCGTTTGGAAAAATTATATAAATACACATTTGTATAAAAACATTCAAAAAGATGGTATGTTAATATGAGTGAGATTAGTACAAAGGATATTGTAAAACATACGCTTAATAAGGTGCATGAAACGTTTGAAGAAGCTATTTTACTTACTCAAAACGAGTATTGGAATACCGTCATTAATAGATTGTATTGTAGTAGTTTTTATGCCGTAAAGGCTTATCTTGTTTGCAAAGAAATCGAGATAAGTACACATAAGGCGACTAAAATGCTTCGCATCAAGAATTAATAAAAACAAGTTTGTTGCATCAAGACTTTGGAGAGTATTATAATAGACTTTTTATTCATAGAAATGAAGCAGATTATGAAATTTTGAAATCTTTTAACGAAACAACGGTCGATACTTTTTTTTCAGTTGTTAAGGCTTTCATCACCGAAATTGAAAAAGTCATTTTATCAAACAGTGATTGTTTAGATGATGCTTTATAAAAATTATTAAACTAAAACATTAACAACTTAAAATATTAGAATTAAAACTATGGATGGTCAAAACGCGAAACAAACAAAATCATTTTGGAAAAGACCCGAAGGTGTCACAGGTGCAATCTTCGCAGCAGGTGCTTTAATAGGCGGTGGGTTTTTACTTTATACTCTATTGCCTGCATTAATTATATTGGCTCAAAATACCCTTTATTTGGGTATTATGATCGTGGCAATCGCTGCATTGCTATACATGGTCTTCGACCCAAAAATGCGTAACTTAGTTTGGTATGGCTACAAAAGTGTGATGCGTCGGATTACGGGAATATTTGTTCAGATTGACCCGATTGGCGTATTGAAATCGTATGTAGAGAGTTTGCAGGATAACTTGCGTAAAATGAATAAGCAGGTTGGGATTTTGCGTGGTCAAATGCACAAATTGCAGGAAACGATTAACAATAATAAAAGGGAAATCAGTAGCAACCTGAAATTGGCAAACAAGGCGAAAGAGCACGAAAAACAAAACATTATGGTTTTGAAAGCTCGTAAAGCTGGTCGTTTGAAAGAGTCAAATTTGAAGTTAGAAGATTTGTACAAAAAGATGGAAGTCTTGTACCGAGTTTTGGTAAAAATGTACGAAAATTCTGAAATCATGATGGAAGATTTGAAAGATCAAGTTTCCGTAAAAGAAACAGAACGTAAAGCGATACACGCTTCTCACTCTGCGATGAACTCTGCAATGAGTATTATTTCTGGAAATGGTGATAAACGTGAAATGTTTGATATGGCATTGGAGGCAATTGCGGAAGATGTGAGCCAAAAAATTGGTGAAATGGAACGTTTTATGGATTTATCGACCAACTTCATGGATTCTGTGGATTTACAGAACGGTATTTTTGAGGAGGAAGGAATGTCTTTGTTAGAAAAATGGGAGAAAGAAGGTACTTCTTTGTTATTGGGTGAGGAAAAAGAAAATTTGTTATTAGATGCTAATAATGATACGAGTATGTTGGATTTGAACGCTCCGATTAAGAAGAAAGCTGAAATACCACATGATAATCAGTATAACAAATTCTTTGACTAAATTTTTTTGGCTCTTTGACAATTTCTGCAAAATTCGAATAAATTGAGATTTTCGGAACGGCTGTCTTTAGCTGCCGCAAGGATTTTGAGACTGTTCGTAACGGCTGTCTTTAGCTGCCGCAAGGATTTTGAGACTGTTCGTAACGGCTGTCTTTAGCTGCCGCAAGGATTTTGAGATTTTCGTAACGGCTGTCTTTAGCTGCCGCAAGGATTTTGAGACTGTTCGGAAGCTAAAGTAGCCGCTACGTGCAGAAATTGTCAAAGAGCCAATTTTTTAGACAGGATTTACAGAATTTTATAGGATTTTTTTAATAAAAATATCTTGTGAATCTTTCGTAAATCCTGTTTTTCAATCAACATTATTAATAATCTAGATTTTTGATAATTACTATTTATTTTGTAAGATTCCAAAAATCATATCTAAGAAAATAAAATGGCAGGAAAAACACGATTAACACCTTTTGCAAAATTACTAATAGTTGTTGTACTCGTAGGTGGTTTGTATTTTGGATTATCGACGGCAGGTGTATTAGATGGTTTAATTCCTTCTCCAGGTGATGATAATAATGTACAAAAGGAAGGAAGCAAAATAGAACAATTCGAATCAGGTGATTTAATAACTACGGAAGATGATGTTATTAATATCGGTGTCGTCACCTGGGGAGGATATGCTGGTGGTCAATATTGGAATAATGGCTTTGAGGCAACAAAGGCTTCTCGATTTTATAAAGAACATGGTTTCGCTGTAAACTTCAAAGTTTTAGATGATTTTGCACTTTCTCGTGATGCTTTCAATGCTGGTGAAGTCGATTTACTGTGGTGTACAATCGATGCTTTTCCTACGGAAGCGAGTGGTTTAGATGCTCAGGTTGTCTTTCAGGCAGATTGGTCAAGAGGTGGAGATGCGATTGTTGTGAATCGTGGAATTAACTCAGTAGGGGATTTGAAGGGCAAGTCTATTGCTGTAGCGGCTTTAACACCTTCTCATACTTTCTTAATTTGGTTATTAGATGCCGGTGGTTTGACGACCAAAGATGTCAATATCATTGAAGTTGAAAGTGCAATTGATGCGGCAACCATATTTAAAAGTAGAAAAGCAGATGCAGCCGTCGTTTGGAGTCCGGATGATCAAGATTGTGTGGAAAAAATTCGCGGAGCAAAAGTATTGGAAAGTACTAAAAATGCGTCAAATATTATTGCGGATGTTTTCATTGGAAAAAAAGATTATGTCGCTGCAAATAAACAACGCTTAGGTCAATTATATGAGGGTTGGATGCGTGGAGCAGCAGAAATTAATGCTTCTGATGAGGCAAAAGTGACTGCGTCAAAAATCTTAGCGGCGGGATTAAATCTACCAGAAGATTTTTGTTACAATGCAATTAATAATGTTCGCTTAACTACTCATGGTGATAATGAAAACTTCTTCGGTATGAATCGAGATTATAACGGGGTGACCGGTGAAGATTTATATAATAAAATGGGTACGATTTATACGAACTTGGGTTATATAAAAGGTAAAATTCCGAGTTATCGCTTAGTTACGGATAAAGATATTGTCGCAACTGCGAATTTAGCGGGAGAAGATGGACAAGCGGCGGAAGGTAAAAAAACGTTTACTGAAGCGACAGACGAAGATAAAACGAAAGAAGCGATTTCTTCAAAGCAAGTAAGTATCAGTTTCCGTTCGGGTGAATACAAGTTAGACCCAAATGCTAAAACGATTATTGATTTACAATTTGCAGATATCGCAAGAACTTTCTCGAATGCACGTATTCGTATTGAAGGAAATACGGATAATGTCGGGAATCCTGAAAGCAATAAAAAATTATCTTATTTGCGTGCACAATCGGTTGCTCAATATTTACAAGAAGAATATGGTTTCGACCAAAATCGTTTTGTAATTATTGGTAATGGTTCTGATAAATCAATTGCAGATAATAATACACCTACTGGTAAAGCTCAAAATCGTCGTACTGATTTCGAATTAATTGCAAAGTAGTTTTTTATGTGAATTATAAATTATAAACCATAGATTATTTTCATTCTAATGTAGTAATCAGAAGGGAAGTGTGTCGTTTATTTTTTTGATAAATCACTAAATGCTAAGATTTTAAGGGACAAGATTTTATATAAATCTTGTCCCTTTTCCTTTTGTTTTTAACAATAAAATATTTCAATATCTAAACTGAGAGTTGCTGATATCTAAAAATTGATACCTTGAAAAAATCTAATATTTTCGTCCTGCCGTAAATCAAATGATACCTTTTTAGTTTATCAAAAAAAGATTAAAACGTACTCAAAACTTATCAGTTTTAATAAGAATTACCATTTCAAGTTACTTTTTAAATCTTTTAAAACCGTTAGAATCGCCCAAACGTGACGGGAACACGGCTAATGCAGAAAATACCGATTTTCGCAAATTTTTAAGGTGTTATTTTTACGACTTTAGAAAAATAACCTATGTTTTCAAGGCAAAGGATAAAATTTAAACATGCGCTATCCGAGTATCTGTTTTAATTGTTCTAAATTTGACTTATCATTGTTCTAATTGAAAATCAAAACTGAATCAAAATCGAATGAACGACTTATTAAAATTACGAGGCTCTTTATCCTCTCAGCAAAGTATTATCCTAACCATTATTGGTGTCATCATTCTCTTGGGTTTGTGGTCGCTTTTGGCTCACGTAAAGTCAGAAGTTAGAGTCACGCAAATCGACCGAGAAAATCTAAAAATCGAAGACAGAATGTATTACGATAATGATTCTATTCTATTCGATAATGAAATCGCGTTGACTCAAAAAACGGATACGGAATTACTAAAGTATGGGTTAAAAAAGAAACGAGTTTATGCCGTTTTGCCTTCTCCCCTCTCCGTTTTAAAATCTTTCAAAGAATTGCATACGCAAGATTTTTTGATTATCAATAGTTTACAATCTGTAAAATTGAATCTTTTGGGTTACGTCGTTGCGATTGGTATTTCAATTCCTTTGGGTTTCGTATTGGGTCTAATTCCACTTTTTAGAGGTTTATTTTCCCGAATATTTGATTCTTTCCGATTTATACCTTTGACCGCCGTTACTGGTATTTTTGTGGTTTGGTTCGGCTTAGGGAATGAAATGAAAGTTTCCTTTTTGGCGTTCGGTATCATTGTTTATCTCGTTCCTGTGGTCGTGCAGCGAATTGACGAAGTTAAAGATGTTTATTTAAAAACCGTTTTTACACTTGGAGCGACAGATTGGCAAACGATAAAATCTGTTTATTTTCCTGCCGTAATTTCTAAATTATCGGACGATATTCGAGTTTTAACAGCTATTTCATGGACGTATATTACGATTGCTGAAATGCTGAATCGAAGTGGAGGAATTGGAGAATTAATCTGGATTGCTCGCCGCCAAAGTCGGATTGATAAAGCATTTGCTGTTTTGATTGTGATTGTATTAATCGGTGTTGTTCAAGATAGGATTTTCCTTTGGATGGATAGGACATTTTTCTCTTATAAATATATGGAGCGAAGTACACATAAGTAGTCAAGGCGACCTTTTAAATTATTGATAATTCTTATCATTGCCGTTTATACATTCGTTCCGTCCCGTCATTGCTATTTATTCTAATAAATAGCAATGACGGAACCTTCAAAACAAACCAAAAATGAACCTAATTCAACTCTACAAATTCAGTGATTTACAAGAAAACCAACCTGCTCCTCAACAAGTCAATGGACTCGACTTAGTATTAGTAAAATATAATGACGGTAAAGATGTTTCTGTACTTTACGGTCGTTGTTTGCACCGAGGAGCGTTGATGTCGGACGGTCATATTGATGGTGAAAATATTATTTGCGGGGTTCATAATTGGGATTATCGCATTGATACTGGCGTAAGTACATACAATGATAAAGATGTTTTGCATAAGTTTCATTCAGAAATTAAAACCGATTTTATTTGGGTTGATGAGGATGAAATTAATGAATATTTACGCAAACATCCGCAGCCTTTTAATCGTGACGAATATTTAGGGCAATATGCCGATACCAGCCCCGAAAGTACCGAACCTTACACTGGTTACATTAAAGAATTAGCCAAAAATGGCTTAAAAAACTACGGACATCATGGGCCTTCGGCTTCGATGGGCGTAGATAGAAATACCTTGCCGAAATGGGAAGCAATTCAGTTTTTACCAGCTCAATTGGCGACTCGTCCGCTTTTAGATCATGAGGAGGTCACTACAAAAGTTATCATTGGTAAAAAAGCAAAAAAACCGTTGATATTGGATATGCCGATGTTTGTTTCGGATATGAGTTTTGGAGCATTGTCAAAAGAAGCAAAAATTGCTTTGGCGAAAGGTGCGGAACTCGCAGGAACTGGCATTTGCAGCGGTGAAGGTGGAATGTTACCAGAAGAACAGGCTAATAATTCTAAATATTTTTACGAATTAGCATCAGGAAAGTTTGGCTTTTCTTGGGATAAAGTCGTCAAAGCACAAGCCTTTCATTTCAAAGGCGGACAAGGTGCAAAAACTGGAACGGGTGGACATTTACCAAGTCATAAAGTATCCGAAGAAATCGCAAAAGTTCGTGGAATAAAAGTCGGTGAAACAGCAATTTCTCCAGCAGCTTTTCCAGATTTATTTACAGTTGAAGATTTCCAAAAAGTCGCTACCGAGGTTCGAGAACGAACGGGCGGAATTCCTGTCGGTTTCAAAATTGCAGCAAGCCATATTGAAAATGACATTGATTTTGCGTTGGCGGTTGGTGTAGATTATATTATTTTGGATGGTCGAGGTGGCGGAACAGGTTCTGCTCCAACGATTTTGAGAAATAATATCAATGTTCCAACGATTCCAGCATTGGCAAGAGCCAGAAAACATTTGGACAAAGTCGGTGCAAATGATGTGACGTTGGTTATCACAGGCGGTTTGCGAGTAGCGGAGGATTTTGCGAAAGCGATGATGTTGGGGGCAGATGCAATTGCGGTTGCCAATTCGGCATTGCAAGCAATTGGCTGTTTGGGAATGCGTGCTTGTGGCAGTAATAATTGTCCAGTCGGCATTGCGACACAGAAAGAAAGTTTGAGAAGTCGGTTGGTAATTGACGGTTCTGCAAGGCAATTATTCAACTTTTTTGATGCGTCAAATGATTTGATAAAAGTCATTGCGAGAGCTTGTGGTTACAATAATATTTCAAAATTTAATATTAATGATTTAAGTACTTTTGATCACGATTTATATCGCTTGGCAGGAGTTCCTTATGCTGGAATGAATCCTTAATAAGTTAGATATTAGACATTAGATTTTAGACGTTAGACAATACCGTTTCACATCTAAAATCTGAAGTCTAACATCAAAAATCTAAACAAAAATGGTACAATTTCAAGATACAGAATTAGAAAATATCATCGAAATGCGTGGCATTAGCCAAACTTACGATGGCGGAAAAACGAATATCATTCAAGATTTGAGTTTTTTGGTAGAAGACAAACCTGATAAAGGAGAATTTATATCTATTTTGGGGATGTCAGGAAGTGGAAAATCTACGCTTTTGCGGTACATGGCAGGCTTACAAACGCCTACAACTGGCGAAGTTTTGATACGAGGAAAAGCGATTAGTGAAGAAAATCGGGTAAGTATGGTTTTTCAGCAATATTCTTCGCTGCCGTGGATGTCCGTTTTGGATAACGTCGCTTTGGGCCTGAAATTCAAAGGCGTTTCAAAAGAAGAACGGGAAGAACGAGCGATGGAAATAATTCGTAAAGTCGGTTTGGCAGGTCACGAACGAAAATATGCACAATACCCTACCCTTTCGGGCGGTCAATTACAACGAATTGCGATTGCTCGCAGCCTTTTGGCGAGTCCGGATATTATTTTGATGGACGAACCCTTTGGAGCTTTGGATATCAAAACTCGTTTGCAAATGCAGGATATGTTAGCGGAAATTTGGACGGATATTCACCCAACCATCATTTTTGTAACACACGATATTTCGGAAGCCGTTTATTTAGGTGATGATGTTTATATTTTAAAATCTGCTCCATCGCATTTTGTAGAACATATTAAGGTAGATTTACCTTTTGAACGCAATCGAGAATTGAAACGAACGCCTCGTTTTACAGAATTGGTGCATGAGGTTGAAGATACAATGATTCGAGTTTCGGAAATGGGATAAACGAATTGCGGGTTGCGAGTTTTGACCGCACAAAAAAAAGGTTCAGCTTTCGCTGAACCTTTTTTTTTACATTATTAAATTACGATATTGCGAAAAACCCGCAACTCGCATCCTAAAATCCGTTTACACAAAAACTTCTACGGCTTCTTCCATTGCTTCATCGAAAGACAATTTACCTTCCAAAAATTGATTAATTAAAGTAAACGCATCTTCGGATTGTACCCAATTTTCATCAATAATATCAATAATTGGCTCGTCAAAAACCTCTAAAATTGGTGTAGAAAGTTCCGTTCTGAAAATCAACTGTTGCGAATGTTCATTTAAGATAATTTTACCTAATTTGATATAAGCGTTCATTCCGTTCAATAAACGATACAAACGGGCGGCTTTATCTTCCGTAATCACATTATCGCTCATCGTCAAAACATGAATATGATCATCGCCACAAGCGATAACGGTATCATAAACTTTTTTGGTGGTCATACTTTCATATTTCACCGAAAAAACCATTTCGACCTCATCAAATTCATAATCCAGCTCCAACATTTCCAAATGCTCAGAGATAATATCCCCAATCATTTCAAAGTTATCCGTTTCTTCTTCGTCATCGTCATCGTCATCATCCGCTTCCTTATCCTCCTCACCGCCAAACATTGACATCATCATATCCATCGATTCAGAAAGCGTTTTTTCAAAATCCTCTCCATCACCAAACATTTTCGATAACATTCCACCCATCGGATTATCTTCGCCCATCATTTGATCTTTCGCCTTTTTCATCATTTCCGTCAATTCATCTTTAGAAACGTCCCCACTTTGAATGGAATTGAAAAGGTCTTCTATTTTTTCGTCATGAACCATAAACTGCTTTGCGGCTTCATCTACAATCATATCCCACTCCTCAAACAAATCCGGATGTTGATAATTTACCACATTCCAAATCGTTTCATGTCCAACGTGTTTTACCCCTTGTATTTGATATAATTCCATTGCCAACCAATTATATTCCTGAAACAATTCGCTTTCGCTATTATTGATTGCTGCAATAATTTGTCGTTCAAATTTGGCTTGATTTATCATATCAAGGTCAAATATTCCAACCGTTTCCGCAGGCAATAACGCAGCTTTCAGCCTTACCGTTTTACCAACCAACATCATATTTCCGTCAGTCATCGGTTTGACGAAATCAATATCGAATCCCAACAATTCATCATCAACAATGTTTTCAAAGGTCGAGAACGCAATATCGCCTTCTAAAAAAACATTTCGCCACTTGAAAGTTACCTTGATATTATTCAAAATAATTGGCTGCCCACCTTCATTAGTTAAAACTAATGTATTTGTTAAATTTACATTTAATTCACTCATTGGTCATTTTTGATGTTTATTATTAATATACACAAAATTCGACAATAAATTTGAATAACAAACAACGTAATTTTATTTATTCCTAAATAAATAAATAAAATTTTCGCTCATCAATATATTAATTAATCAAGCATTAAATATTCCAGCTTAATTTATTTATTTTTAGATTTTCAATTTGAAATGCTTTTAACAAATCATATTATTCATACAATCGTAATTTCAATTAAAGAACTCTTTAATGAGTAAAATACTAATCGTTGACGATGATAAAAAAATGCTTTTATCATTCGGACATAAACTCGCCTCGCAAGGGTATCAAGTCATTAAATCAAGTAATACTGCTGATACACTCAATCATATACGCAATGATGAGTCTATCGACCTTATACTATTAGACTATTTCATGCCTGAAATGAACGGTATGGAAGTCTTTAAAGTCATCAAAGATATTCGCAAAAAATACTGTCCGCCAGTCATTATGATGACTTTCCATACTGACTATAAATTAGCCACAAAATTTATACAAGAAGGTGGTGCAGATTTTATAGAAAAGACAATTCAGCCTGAAATTTTGCAGTTAAAAATAGAGAAGGTTATTCATAACCATAAAAAAGTCATAGAAGCCTACCATAAACAACAAGAGGCAGAAAAAAAATTAAAAAAACAAGCGGAGGCATTAGAGAATTCAAATCATGAACTCAAACGATATATTGATATCGTCGCACACGATTTAAAAGAGCCTTTACGCAATATTTCCAATTCGTTGCAATTTTTAAAATGGGATTTTGGAGAACAAATTAATCCAGAAGCAGCTGAATATATTGAGTTTGCGATAAACGGCTCTATTCGGCTGACACACATGATTCAAGGTTTGACAAATTATGCGAACATCAATAATATTTTACCTTTTAAGGAAACACCAACTATCGAAATTATTAAAGAAACAAAAGAGAATCTAAAAGGATTAATTGAGGAAAATAATGCGACTATTACTACCGAAAAATTTCCTGAAAAAATCGTTGTTCACAAATACCAATTGATTCAACTTTTCCAAAACCTAATTGCTAATGCGATTAAATTCAAAAAAGAAAATGTCAATCCTATTATTAATATAAATTGTCAATCATTTGATGAGTATTGGGAATTCTCGGTTACAGATAATGGAATTGGCTTTGATAAAGCCTACGCAAATCGAATTTTTGATATTTTTCAACGTTTACACACGCCACAAGAATATCAAGGAAGTGGTATCGGTTTGAGTATTTGCCAAAAAATAATTCGCAGACACGGAGGGACTATTTCCGCATCTTCTGAGCCCAATCAGGGTTCAACTTTTACTTTTACGATTAGTAAAAGTCTATAAAATAAGGAAAGGGTGATCAGCCACCACCAAACGGTTTAGACTATCACCCATCACTACGAAAAAGAAATCTTTAGCTTTTTTCAAAGCTATTTTTCTTCATTATCCTATCGTGTATATTTTCATTTCAATGATTTATAAATCGCTCTGTGTACTAATTTTCGAGTCTTCAAGTCCATCAACTTCGTATTTTTAGGATCGGGATAAACTCGATTTGATAAAAAAATATAAATCAAATTCATTTGAGGATCAATCCAAACACAAGTCCCCGTGTAACCGCTGTGCCCAAAAGTTTCCTTTGAAGCACCTTCATAACAGCCCGCACCTTTTTTATCAAATCCTAAAGCTCTATGTCCACTATATTTTTTAGCCGTAAAATCGTTAACCGTCTTTGAAGAAAATATCTCCTCCCCAGCATAATTCCCACGATTCAATAACATTTGTGATAAAATACCCAACTCGTTGGCGTTCGCAAAAAGACCTGCATTACCGCTAACACCGCCCAACAAAGCCGCCATTTCATCATGAACTTCGCCTTGTAATAAACCATATCGCCATTTCTTATCTAAAATCGTCGGAGCGATAAAGTCTTTCGAATATTTCTTTAAAGGATTGAATAACAACTTATTAAGTCCCAAACGATGATAAATATATCTATCTAAATATTTATCCATTTTTTCACCCGAAATAGTTTCATTCACACTTTGTATCAACGCAAAATTCACATCACTATATAAATAATTGCGACTGCGTCCAGGTCGAATTTTATAGATTTCATTCCATAATTCCTGCTGAACCTGCTTTGACATATACTGACTTTCCACTATTTTGATAGGATATTCTTTAGAATTATGACTTGCAAAATATGCCTTATAAGCCGTACTGACCGTGTCTTTAATCCGAACATATTTTGAAATCGGAGCATTCGGCGGCAAACCTGTTCTGTGTGTCAATAAATGGCGAATTTTCAAATTTCGACTCGGTGATTTCTGACTTTTCGGAACATAATCTTTCAAACGTTTTTCAATATCTAATAATCCATCATCATATAATTTCATAGTTGCCAAAGTCGTCCCAAATGCTTTCGTAACCGAAGCAACATCATACAAATTCAAATTATGAACCGCTTGATTTTTATCATACGTAAAATTTCCATACGACTGATAATGAACAACTTGTCCTGATTTAATAACCATAACTTGACCACCAGGTATTGCTTTTTTACGGATTGCCCTCGCCATTATTTTTTCAATATCACCGAGTCTTTTAGCATTCATATTCACCGCTTCTGGCAACGTATAACGCAATCGAATAATCGGCGTTGACGTATCTCCTTGACCTTTTTGAAAATTATCTGATAAGGTAATTGGAAAAAGACCTTTTGCTTGGATTCCTCCAAAAATCAATTGTGCCGCCCAATCTTGCGTAATCGCATTACTCTCATAAACCTGCAAAACCGTAGGATATTTTGAGCAATAAAGCAGGTTTTTTATTTGCTCAAAATTAATAACCGTGATTTGATTTTTATAAGGATAAGCACCTTCAAAAAAATCTGCAAATGACTCCTTATCAATATTCAATTGATTAATAACCAATAAAATATTATCCGATTTAGTCACCGTTTCCCACGAATATAACTCTGCTTTTATCGTTTCAAAATCACAATAATAAGCCAATCGTTCAGCGAAAGCCGATGGATAATTTCCGAAATATACCAGCTTAAATTTTTGCTCCGAAATATCCTTAAAAGGTATATTTTCCAACTTATTTTGAACCAACGTCAATGACTTTTCAAAGAACGTCCGACACAAAAAGGTGTCTGTTGCTATTTGCTCATAATGAACCTCTAACCATTGTTTATCTGTAATAGAAAACAGCGATAATGCCCTATTAGCGTAGGTTGTATCCGTTAATGAAGTGTCAAATATTGGATAGTTTACGCTCGGATTTTGTTTTTCATTACCACAAGCACTCATTCCGATGAGTGAAATCAGTGACAAATAGTATGTGATTTTTATATTCATTCTGTATTAATGAGTTTTTTTTCAATATGAGATAATCCTAAAACAGATTTTGTGCCAATGATTTTTTCAAAACAAAATTACGAAACTCATTCAAAAAAACCTGATTATCAATCATTTAACATTAATCCGATACTTTTATTTGATGGCTCTTGATTGCCTAAGAAAATGAATTTATCTAAATCAACTATTAGCAAATATAGTTATTTTTTATATATAAATAAATCTTTAATATATTTAGATGAATAAATGAATCGTACCTATTAATCGTTCGTCTAAAATATTTGAATCTTTTAAATAAATCAACCAATATCTGTTTTGATAAAAATACTATGTACTTTTAAAAACGATTAGGTGCAATTCAAATTATACCTCATTCCTGAGGAAACAAGAAATAAATAATACCATGAATTATACGTTTTTACTTATACCAGAATTCACATCTGAAATGCTATTCTTTACAGGTATTTCATTGGCAGGCTTATTTTTTCTAATAATGGGTTATTTATTAAATTTTCTTGGTGGGGATTCCGATTTGTTTGGAGGAGATTCCATAGATTTAAGTGATGAACCGACTGCTGTTAGTCACGATTTATTAAATGATTTAGTGATGGAAGGCTTTAGTGATCGTTTGCCAATTCCAAATTTTTTCTCTCTGAAAATATTACGAATTGTAATGTTAAGCTTTGGTCTTGGCGGCAATATTGGTTTGAGGTTGGGCTTCAGTTTTTATGGAAGTCTAATTATGGCAACTGCCACCGGTTTTATTTCCGGTTATATCGTTTATAAAATTTTTGCCTACATTTACAGCCAAACTATTTATAGTTATCGAGATCCCATAATTATTGGAAAAGAAGCAAAGGTTACTTTGAGTATTCCTTCTGACGGTTTCGGACAAATCATCGTTTATATCATTGGGCAACGTTTTATTTTTCGAGCTAAAAGTGCCAATAATTTGCCAATTAATGAAGGTAAAAAAGTAAAAATAGTTGCGAAGAAAAAAAGTACTTGTAGCGTAGAAATCATATAGCATTTACTGCTATTTTCGTAGCATTCAGCTGCCTAATATTCAAAGTAATAATCTAATTTTTCATCTCTACATAAAACGTTTCAGAGTCTTACAAATCAATAATTATTAACATACCGCATTCTATTACTAAACCTATAAATTTATTAAAAAATCAGTAAGACTTAAACTTTACACTTTTTTATAATTTAATATTTTCAATTTCTGTAAAACACTAACAAACAATCATTTATAGTCAATCATTTAATTATAGGTATTTATATTATTTAGTATTTGAATCATTTGTGATTCTACCTATTTTTTTATATTTTTGTCGAGGATGGACAAAAGTATTCTTGCGTAATACTTTCAAGTATGTAGCTATGCTTAACGATTAATTCGTAAATATATAAATCCCTTATTTGAAAAGCATTACATATCAGTGCTTTAGAATAAATGGTATGAAGTTTGACCAAGTATAATTGAGCTGATTTTCATCAATGATGGAGACTAAAATTAAATCTATGAAAACCTTAATTACTTCGACACTAATCGTTTTTATAACCTTACTAACAGTAGGTTTCGCCTTTGCAGACGGGGCGAGGAGTAGTTTGTCTATTGCTCCACAAAAAGTCTATCCTATAATGATTGAAGCTGTAAAAGCTAACGATTGGGAGAAGCTAAGAAATACACTGAAAATTTTGCAGCCGTTAAGCGAGGAAATTGATAATACGCTAAAAATGAACTTGACGGTCGAATTAAGACAAGCAATTGTCGATCGTAATAGTAGCTTAGCAGAAGAAAAAGTTTTAGAATTTATTGTAGGAGGTGTTCGCTCTTTATTAATTTTATCCGCTCGTGAAGATACACCCGAACTACGCAAAGAAATGTTCAGACAAGCATTCACTGAGTTTGTAGCAATTGAGCCTTATTTGAAAAAACTTAACGTTACAAAAACAGAGGGAGTAATGAGTAACTTTCGTACTTCTTATAATGAAATTAAAGATAAAAGTCGGTTCATTATAAATGCAATGGAAATTAATAGACAATTGAAAGCAGTTATTAGCAATAATTAAGCTATATTTATCCCGTGACAAGTATCAACCAAAAATATATCCTGCCTTTTCTACTTGGCCTTAGCTGTCTTGCTGCTGTTTATATATTCTTTATATTAAACCAGCATACGAATTTGCTAAAGACCGAACTAAGTAGAAAAGGCAAATTTGTTTTAGAGAACTTCGCTGCGGCAAGTCAAGTAGATATTTTACTAAAAGATAAAGAACGCTTAAATGAATTAATCCAACAAATAGTCGAAAAAGACGAAGACATTAATATCGCAAGTGTTTTCATAAAAGAAAATCAACTCTTATTATCCAATGATACTTCCTTCGTATTTCCAAATATAGATATCAAAAACCCTACAGATTACGATTTGGATAATTACCTCCTTTTCGTTCAGCCACTAAAAGATAATGATGATGAACCAACCGATATTATAGGATTGGTAGGTGTATCTATTTCCAAAAATCGTTTAAATCAAATGATTTACCGAACCGGTATAAGATTAGGTTTGATAGGTTTGGCTGCTTTTGCATTCATCGGCTATTTTGTAAATTACCTTTCCAGAAAATTAAAAGTCTTGGCAGATAATGCCATCGAAGAAGCAAAACAAATAGAATCGGCTTACATAAAACTTCAAGATTTACAATATGAATTGGAGGATACCAATGCTTCTCTCGAGCAAAGGATTATAGATAGAAGTTCGGAACTGAATAACGCAAATGTTGAATTTAAAACTGCAAATAGTGAATTAAAAGAATTTGCCTATATCGTTTCACATGATTTGAAAGCCCCTCTAAGAGCTATTGATTCGCTAACTGGTTGGATTTCAGAAGATTACGGAGATGGTTTAGATAGAGAGGGTAAAAATATGATTCAAACACTGAAAGGACGAGTAACTACGATGAATCAACTTATTGATGGTATTTTACAATACTCTCGGATTAGTAGGATTTATACGAAGGGAGAAGAAGTCGATTTGAATGAAATTATGGCTCATGCTTGGGCAGCGGAAGACCCTGACGAACAATTCAAGTTAGAAATAAAAAAACAGCTTCCTAATATTTTCATTAATTACGGTAAAATCCAAGCAATTTTTCAAAAAATTATTAGCAATGCCGTTCGCTTTAATGATAAGAAAAATCCTATCGTCGAAATTGACTGGGAAGCTGATGAGAAGTATTTACATATTTCAGTTTTTGATAATGGTATTGGTATTCCCGAAAAAGACTATGATGAAATATTCAAAATATTCAAAACCTTAGACAAAAAACGATATAAAAATCAAATAGGTTTAGGACTTACTTTAGCAAAGCGTATCATTGATTTTAATGACGGTTTTATTGAGGTTCAGTCGGTTGTCGGAAAAGAAACGACCTTTACGATTACGCTACCAAAATCAAACTTACGAAATGAAATTATAGATATTGATTAAATTCATATCCTCATTTCATCAAATAAGGATATGAATTATCATCCGCTTGATTTTATAACCTTTCAAACGAAATAGAATTCCCCTCTTTAATACCAAATTTACCCGAAAAACCTGCATTCACTTCAATTACATATTTCGCTTGTTTGCCATTAGACGGAACAGATTCCGTAGAATAGGGTTTCGTGTGGTCTTTGACCGCTACAATTTTCATATCCTCGCTAACGAAAATAATATCCAATGGAATAATCGTATTTTTCATCCAAAATGAACGAGTATCGTTATCGGGAAAAATAAATAACATTCCTTTATCAAAATCCATTGACTTTCGATGCATTAATCCTTGTGCGATTGCCCCCTCCGTTTCTGCTATTTCAATTAAAACATCTATTCTTGAAGAGTCACCATAATGAAAAATTAGATTTCCTTCGTGCTGAAATGTAGTTCCTGCAATAACTTCTGTTGTCGATTGATTTGTACTTTCTGGTTCGCTCGCACAACCTTGGATTCCTGATACTAATATTCCTAAAACACCCAATAATAATACTGAGTTACTCCATGATTTCTGTTTTTTGATTAACATACCTATTTTATTATGATTAATAATTCACAAAATTATTGAAATATCTATGAGTAAGTGGAAAACCAAAATTAAAAAACTGCTCCGAATATTTATACTTAAATAGGCTAAATATCAAAAACCCTTATCAAATAACGTTTTATATTCGTTCCTTTAATAAGAATCAAGTTGAACTTGATTTTTTACTTCACATTAAAACCTGAATATCATGAAAAAATTACTGCTTCTATTTTGCGTTTTTTTAATTAACATAAACTACGGAAATACGCAACCGTGGGAACAAAATTACGCACCAGATACATCTGGTTTTGGCTTTGGCACTGCGTACGATTTGGTACAAACGAACGATGGCGGCTACGTTATGGTTGGTGAGTTGGACTTACCAACTGGTGCGATTCGACATTATATTCAACTGCTCAAAACCGATGCGAATGGGAATGAATTATGGCGAAAATTATTAGCTACTTATTATGATATAAGAATGGACAGAGTGAACGCTTTGCACTTGATGCCCGATGGCGGTTTGTTACTTGGCGGTAGTACAGCCTATAATGAGCAAGGTTTATTCATCGTAAGAACTGATGAAAACGGGGATACGCTTTGGACAAAAACGCATCCTTTGAATACGATGACCATTACTAATTTTTCAAAAACAAATAATTATAATTTTTTGAGTCTTGCTCGTAGCAATACCGATTTGACCTTATTAAAAACCGATTCTTTAGGGAATTTATTATTGTCCAAAACTTTAGACGATTTTTTCTCTCCTATTGATATTCAAACAACTAATAGTGGAGATTACCTTATTGCTGGACACAAAAACGGAATTTTTTATTTAGCAAAAACCAATAATATAGGAGACACCATTTGGACAAAATCGTATCAATTTTCAGCTGGCGATGCGGCAACTTGTATTCAGCCGCTCGCAAATGGCGATTTTATTATTGGTGGCTACGGGACTGGATTCGCAGGTCAATCCGCATTGATGGCAAGATTCGATAGTAATGGCAATTTAATTTGGCAGAATTTCCTTGCTATACCTACTTTTACGAATACACGGATTTCGGATATTGCACTGCAATTCAATGGAAACTATATCGTCACGGGTTCGGTCGATAAAGAAGCCTGGTCTTCATCATCAAATGGCTTTGTTGCCGAAATTTCACCGACTGGACAAACGATTGAAATCGATACTTTTAATACCCTAATCTCCGCTTCTGGAGCAGCAATTATTTTGACCAATAATAATTGTTACGCCATCGCAGGAGGTAGTGACCAAGGTTATTATTTGAGAACACAATGTAGCACAACTCCTACTCTACCGAAGTTCAAAAAATCCATAATCGTTCAAACATCACCAAATCCGTCCTCTACTTCGATTCATTTTTACATTGATAACAAGGATTTTCAAAATTATGAATTACGAATATTTGACACACAAGGAAAGTTGATTTTGACGGAATTTATTAATCAAGAATATGAATTAAAACACCTTTCTTCAGGCACTTATTTCTATGGATTATTTATTGATAATCAATTGATTGGAAATGGACAAATTTTGTTTTTAGATTGACGAATTTATAACTTGCTATCCATCGTTAGTAACGATATTTTTCTTTCGTGGTGCAAACCTTGACGAGATTAAAAGCGGTATGCAAAATAAATCCAAACGATTTTCGATAGATTCAAGCTGTTATTTAAAATAATAGTAGCTATGGTTATTTAACGGCTTTAGAATTAGATACTTTTGTAGTGTGTTTTGTTAAAAATTAAAAACCAAATAAGAAATTAAGTGGAAAAAGTAACAAAATATTATGCAACTAATTCATAATTGACACTCAACAGTTAATACTTAGAAAATGAACCATATTTTATACGAAAAAGTAAACGGCGTCGGAAAAATCACTTTGAACCGACCAAAAGCCTTTAATAGTTTCAATCGGGAAATGGCGTTTGAAGTACAAAATGCTTTGGACGATTGCGAAAAAGATAACACGATTCGAGCGATTTATTTGACTGGTAACGGCAAGGCGTTTTGTGCTGGTCAAGACTTGAAAGAAGTCACTGACCCAGAACTGAATCCGGGTTTTAAGAAGATTTTAGAAGAACATTACAATCCGATTATTATGCGTTTGCGCAATATCGAAAAACCGATTGTGGCTGCTGTAAATGGCGTTGCGGCTGGTGCAGGGGCGAATATTGCGTTGGCTTGTGATATTGTGGTAGCACACGAAAAAGTGAGTTTTATTCAGGCTTTTTCGGCAATCGGTTTAGTTCCCGATAGTGGCGGA
>Ga0306865_1000372_pt1 | contig 19002 bp, 15 predicted proteins | sample AntRauTorckE5431_FD_190441 | JGI IMG/M metagenome (GOLD analysis project Ga0306865, IMG submission 190441) | Saline lake microbial communities from Rauer Islands, Antarctica - Metagenome Torckler E5 #431 (v2) (version 2) | ecosystem: Environmental > Aquatic > Non-marine Saline and Alkaline >... | reverse complement strand
TAAAACAAGATAAAGCTTCCAAGAAATCACAAAAAGTCAAACGTAAAACTGCAGGATGGAATCTGGAATATTTAGAAAAAATTATGAATATAGATTGTTTTTAAGCGATTGCCCTGCCGTAAGAGTAAAAAAGCTTCAAATGCCAGCTATCAAGTTTTTGCTTTTCCTATAGAAAGTCCTAATCACGGCAATAGAAGCGTAGTATTAAATCCACAGGATGATGATGCTTCACCATTTGGATGGCATGACGATAACGGTGCAGACGGTGCAGAGTATACCATAACCCGAGGTAATAATGTATATGCTAGTGATGACAAGGATGATGATAATAATCCAGGAGCTTCACCCAGTGGAGGAAGTACACTTGCTTTTACAGCCCCATTTGATAAGAGACAGAGTGCAGTAAACTACTTAGAAGCCTCTACTATTAACTTATTTTATGCCAATAACGTTATGCATGACGTTTGGTGGCACTATGGTTTTGATGAAGCTTCAGGAAATTTTCAAACCAATAATTATGGAAATGGTGGAATTGGAAACGATGCTGTAAATGCAGACGCTCAAGATGGCAGTGGTACTAATAATGCAAATATGAGTACTCCTCCAGACGGATTTAATCCTAGAATGCAGATGTATATTTGGAATTCTAGTGCTGGAGGCGATTATTTTCAAATCAATTCTCCAAGTGCTTCTAAAGGCAAGTACCTAGCTAATAAAGCAGGTTTTGGCCCAGTTTTAACCACTATACCTATAGTTGGTAATTTAGTATTGGCAAATGATGGAAGTGCAGAGCCAGAAAAAGGGTGTAATGCCTTTACAAATAGTGGTGATGTAGCAGGAAACATAGCCTTAATAGAACGTAAAAACTGTAACTTCACTGTAAAGGTTAAAAATGCTCAAGATGCTGGTGCAGTTGCAGTAGTTATCTATAGTGATAATGAGAATCCGCGTCAAATGGGAGGCACAGATAATTCCATAACCATTCCATCAGTGTTAATAACGCTAACTGCTGGGAATTTGATAAAAACTGCTCTACGGAGTGGTGTAGTCAGCGTAAGCTTGTATGATTCGAGTAACTTAGCCGCTTCCGTTTTTGATAGTGATTTCGATAATGGTATTATAGCTCATGAGTATGGGCACGGCATCAGTAACAGACTCACTGGTGGACCAGCATCTAGTAGCTGCCTTAGAAATGAGGAGCAAATGGGTGAGGGGTGGAGTGATTTTTTTGCTCTAGTGATGACTCACGAGCCAGGAGATCAGGCTAGTGATGTGAGAGGGATAGGAACATATGTGACTAATGAGCCTATTACTGGTGGAGGTATTCGTCCCTATCCTTATTCGGCTGATATCAATGCAAGTCCGTATAGATATGACGATATCAAACGTTTTTCAGTTCCTCACGGAGTAGGAAGCGTTTGGTGCAGTATGTTGTGGGATCTTTATTGGGCTATGATAGATAAGTATGGGTATGATAGTGATATATATACAGGTACTGGCGGTAATAATACAGCTATGCAGTTGGTTATTGATGGACTGAAGCTCCAGCCGTGTAATCCTGGCTTCATAGATGGGAGAAATGCTATTATACTAGCTGACAAGCTAAATAATGATGGAGCTAACGAACTCCTTATTTGGGAAGTGTTCGCTCGAAGAGGCTTAGGTGTAGACGCAGTGCAAGGAAGTACAGACGATATAGGAGATGGAGGTGAGGATTATAAAATACCTCCTTATCTGCTCTCTAGTCTTATAATAGAAAAGACTGCAATACCTGTCAGCACAAATGATAAAGAACTTAGATATAACATTAGTGTAGCTAACCTTACCTCATCTGTAGTGGCTAATATTATTATTAGAGATACCCTTGATACTAAAGTAGAGTTAGTAGAAAGCAGTATAAGTTGTGATTACACAGTTAATGGGAGTATACTAAGTTTTGAGCTGGACAGTATTTCAGCGGGAGACTCGTTTAAGTGTTCTTACACGGTTATTCCTAAATTTTTGTCAGTGTCTAAACTGCTTATGGAAGATGATATAGAAAACGGTGAAGGAGATTGGAGAATACAGAATCAACTAGGAATAAATGGGTGGAAAATCGTAAGTACAAATCCTTTGAGTGGCACTAATTCTTGGTTTGTAGCTAATGCAGAAGAGTCGTCAGATTACTATTTAGAACATTCATATGATTTAGCGGGAACAGTTTTACCTATTTTATCTTTCAGTCATTTTATCAATAGTGAGAATACCTGGGATGGAGGAGTAGTAGAGGTAAGAGAAGAAGGAGGGAGTTGGATTGACGCAGCGAGTCTATTCACTCAAAATGGCTATACGAAACAGATACAAGAAAACCCACAGAGTGCAATCTCTGGAAGAGCCTCATTCACAGGAAATTCTACCCGATATATTGAATCAATTATAGATTTAAGTAATTATGTTGAGAAGGTAGTAGAAGTACGTTTTAGATTTGCTACGGATGGAGCTCAAGGAGGTGCAGGATGGTTTATAGACGATGTAAAGCTAGTGGATGCTGTACTCTTAGTTAATAGAGTCACAGTTTCTTATGGCATAGATGGTCAGAATTCTACATTAGTAACTACACGTATAGAAGGTGAAAGTATTGTGAATAGCATTAGTAAGTTGGTAATGAGTGGGCTTACCGTATATCCGAATCCTACTAAAGATAGGTTATTCATACGTTCGCAGGAAAATGAACCTTTCAGATATCGTCTATGTACAATAACAGGGAAAGAGTTGTTGAAAGGTGAGTCAGAATCATCCACCTATCTTAGTGTTCGAGATCTAACTAGCGGTGTATACCTGCTTACTATTGAGAAAAATGGAAAGCAAGCTACTTTTAAAGTGATTAAGAACTAGAATTGAGAAATTTCACAAAAAAAAAGCGGCCAAAGCCGCTTTTTTTTATTCATTTTATGTAAAGTCACTCTCGCTTTTGTATCTCATCTCTCAAAAGAGCTGCCTTATCATAATCTTCTACTTGTATTGCTTTATCTAGCTCTATATTAAGCTCATTAAGGCTGAGTGAATTTAAAGTAGAAGCTTTTGAAGGTTTCACCTTTTCCTCAGCTATATGCTCAGGCTCATCCAGTTCTATTTCGTCTTTATTATAGATTATGCCTGCGTCATCTAAGATGGTCTTATAGGTATATATAGGACATTTAGCTCTCAGAGCAAGAGCTATGGCATCACTAGTACGGGAATCTATACTGTATCTATCCCCATGCTGATCAGTGATCAGTTTCGCATAAAAAACACCTTCTTCAAGTTTATCTATGACTACTTCTGTTAGTTTTATTCCATATTTTTCAAAAGTATCAAACATAAGGTCATGCGTAAGCGGTCGCTGAGGTTTTAATCCTTCTATAATGAGAGCTATAGACTGTGCCTCGTAGCTTCCTATAACTATAGGGAGCTTTAGTTCACCTTCTTCTTCTCCCAGTATTAGCGTATAACTATTACGTTGCGAGTGACCTGCTGTGAGGCCAATTATATTTAGTTGTATTTTTTTACCCATAGCAATTAGATAGCTCTCTAAGCTAGTCCTTTTACTTCTTTTACGCGTTTTATTAGTCTAGGTAATACATCGAATACATCACCTACGATACCGTAATCAGCTGCCTTAAAGAAAGGTGCCTCAGGATCAGTATTAATCACACAGATTACTTTACTACTGCCTACTCCAGCAAGATGCTGTATAGCCCCAGATATTCCAGCAGCTATATATAAATTTGGTTTAATAGTGATACCTGTCTGTCCTACGTGCTCACTATGTGGTCTCCACTCCATATCACTGACGGGCTTACTACAAGCTGTAGCAGCTCCTAAAGCTTCAGCAAGATCCTCCACAAGGTGCCAGTTTTCTACTCCTTTAAGACCTCTACCAGCTGATACTACTAACTCTGCTTCAGTCAGTGGTATTTTACCAGTTTCTTTATTGGTAGATGTTATCGTAGTATTTATATCACTAGAACTTACATATACACTTGCAGATTCGGCAGATACATCATCTCCGTCTTGTTTGATCATGTAAGAGTTTGGTATTATTGTAAGGACTTTATTACTATGATTTAGGGATACGTGGGCTATTGCTTTACTTGAAAAACTTGTCTTTTTTACAGTAAATCCGCCATCAGTATTAACCATGTCTACCACTCCAGTCACAAGGGCTGCATCAATTTTTACAGCTACCAAAGGAGCAACAGATTTACCTGTATACGTTTGAGAAATAACAATAACATCTCCGTTATAAGTAGATGCTATTTCACTTATTGCCTTTGAATACGCCTGGGGACTAAAAGCTTCAAAAGCTTCACCAGTAACGTTTAATTCCTTATCAGCTCCATATTTACCTAAGTTTTCAGGTCCTTTTTCTCCTATAGACAAAGCGATACATTCCGTACCTAACTTAATAGCTAAGTCTTTTCCGTAAGTAACAGCTTCAAAACTTGATTTTTTATATACTCCGTTGTCGCTCTCTGCGAATACTACCACTGCCATATCTTAAAATAATTTTTCTTCGTTATGTAATATATCTATTAACTGCTCCGCATTTTCTGCTTCTATCATTCTCACTCCACTTTTAGTAGGAGGAAGCTCGTACTTCGTCACGCTAGTATAATCATACTTATCTACAGCAGGTACTACGTTAAGTGGTTTACTGCGAGCCATCATTATACCTCTCATATTTGGTATACGTGGCTCACAGAGGTCTTTTTGTGCACTCACCACGCAAGGCATGCTCACACTCACGGTCTCACGACCGCCATCTATATCTCTAGTAGCCTTTATAGTGCTACCCTCAGCGTCTAGCTCCATGGCTACATTGATAAAAGGCCATCCTAGCATCTCTGCTACGAGTCCTTGTACCTGTCCACCATTATAATCTATTGATTCTCTACCTGTTAGTACTAAGTCATACTCACCTGCTCTGGCCTGTTCAGCTATCTGTGCTGCTACGTACATACCATCTTTAGGTGAAGCGTCTACACGTATAGCATCTCCTGCACCCATTGCAAGTGCTTTTCTGATAACCGGTTCTGTCTCGGCTTCTCCTACGGTGATTACAGTCACAGATCCTCCGTGAGTTTCTGTCATTTCTAACGCTCTAGTTAGTGATAACTCATCATAAGGATTTATTATAAACTGCACACCAGCCCTATTAAATAGAGTGTCACCGTCAGTAAAAGTAATTTTAGTTGTAGTATCTGGTACTACACTTACACACACTAATATTTTCATTCTAAAAAATTACATTAAAATTGAAGTACAAAGGTACAAAAAAATGACCTAAATAACATGGCAACTAACACTAGAATAGAACAGATTAAAACGTTTTTAAATGATACACCTGATGATGCATTCCTGAATTACGCATTAGCTACTGAGTTTGTAGTCTTAGGCGAGGATGCTGACGCCTTGGCTATTTACAAACGATTGGTAGATGAACAGCCAGACTATTTCGCCACATACTACCACCTAGGTAAGTTATACGAGCGTATGGGTACGGATGACTTGGCGGAGACTGCCTATCAGCAGGGGCTAGAGGTGACTAAGCGGTTAGGAGAAAAACATGCCCACGGAGAATTAAGAGGTGCCTTCGAAGAATTAACATTTTGATGTCATAATTTTGAATGTCAGCTAAGTTTTTAAGTGAGTTAGTAATTGGAACACTTTCTGGTCTGCCGAGTTGATTTTTTAAAACTTAATAAATAATACAAACTTGTAAATAGTTTACTCTGTTTTACCACACAAAAGTTGCCTTGATGAGGTAATTTGCTTCGTTATATTTGCGAAAAATATGAATGATTTTCAATCTAAAGATTTAAACTTCAAAAAAAAGATAAGACAAAAACTTAGCGGTCAACACTTTATGCACCTAATGGGTTTCGATATTATAGAGATACAAGCTGGTAAAATACTGGGGGAGATGAGTTTAGCTCAGAAACATCAGCAACAGTACGGTTTTGTTCATGGAGGAGTCACGGCTACTATCCTAGATATTACGATGGGGTTTGCCGCGTATACACTCATGCCAGTTGGCAAAGGAGTAGTTACTGCCAATATTAGTGTGGACTACCTTAATCCCGGAGATGGAGACAAGATAATAGCGATAGGTGAAGTGGAAAAACCTGGAGGTAGAATGGTCTTTACTGTAGGCAAAGTCTACGTAGAAAAAGAGGGTATACGTACGCAGATAGCTAGTGCTAGAGCTGTGATGGCAGTCATAGATAATTCTGATAGTTAGTTCTAGAAAACTCATTATTTTTAGTCGTACGCGATAGCTATTCCTGGAAAATTATTCGCTTATTCGTATTCCCTTCTAATCCTTAGAAGACATCTCTTCATCCTATTTTATCAATTTTTATTTGCCTTGCACGATATGTGTAATTATATAATTAGGCCAGCACTATTTTCTTAATGGGTGCCAATAATCTTCTTTTTAGGAAATAGTCATTTAGAGCTTTTATAGAGTTGAGTTTAACGCCAGTATTTCAAATATTTTATTTCTCTTTATAATGTCTTTATTATAAATATACATTTGCATATCATCTAATGAAGATATTAATAGCTGGAGCAGGCGAAGTTGGTTATCACTTGGCAAAATTACTAACTAAGGAGTCGCACTCTATAGTGCTCATAGATATCCGGGCCAAGATACTCAACAGAGCTGATTCTGAGATGGACTTACTCACCATACACGGTAATGCATATTCCCTCAGCGTACTAGATAATGCAGGAGTGGCTGATGCCGACCTGCTAATAGCAGTCACAGCTTCTGAGACTACTAACCTTACTATTGCCACTTTAGGTAAGCAGCTAGGTGCTAAAAAGACCATAGCTAGGGTTCATAATTCAGAGTTTCTTAAGTTAAAAGATAGGCTAGACCTAGGTAGACTAGGAATTGACGTTATTATTTCTCCAGAGGAACTAGCTTCTAAAGAGATTGTAAGACTTTTAAGAAGATCTTCTTTTAGTGATGCTTTTGATTTTGAGTTTGGTAAACTGACGCTTCTTGGAGTCTATTTAGGAGAAGGAAGCAAGCTGATTAATAAGTCTGTAAATGCTTGCAAAGAATTCAATGATGATCAGAAATTTAAGACCATAGCCATAGAGAGACAAGGCGAACCCATCATTCCTACTGGTGACTTTGTGTATGAGGTGAATGATCATGTTTTCTTTTTATGCTTACCCACGGGCATAGAGCAAATCAGGGAAATAAGCGGCAAGAAAAAGCACGAAGTTAAAAATGTCATGATAATGGGTGGTGGAAATGTAGGTTTCAATACTGCTAAAAAGCTTAGTAGAAGAAAAAATGTAAAGCTCATAGATTCTAATACTGAAAGATGCAATGAGTTAGCAGACTTACTACCCGAAACTCTGATTATCAACGACGACGGGCATGATGTACATTTGCTAGAAGATGAGAATATCTCAGAGATGGATGCATTCATAGCAGTGACAGGAAACTCTGAGACTAACATAATGAGTTGTCTAGTAGCTAAAAATCATGGTGTAAAAAAAACAATAGCTATGGTGGAAAATATGGATTACATAAACTTATCTCAAACTATAGGTATAGATACACTAATTAACAAAAAGCTAATAGCAGCTAATAATATTTTCAGATATGTCAGACAAGCTGATATTATAAATATAGCTGGTATACACGGAATAGATGCAGAAGTGATAGAAATGCTCGTTTGCCAAAACTCAAAGGCTACAAAAAAGACCATAGGAAATCTGTCCTTACCAAAAGATGCCAAGGTAGGAGGAGTCATTAGAAACGGTGATGCTTGGATAGCAAGTGATGGGTTTCAGATAGAAGCTGGTGATAAGGTGGTCATATTTGCTCTTCCAGACTCTATAAAAAAGACTTTAGAGATATTTAGCTAGTCCCTATGTTTCATTTTAAAACAGTACTTCACATTCTAGGACTATTAATGACACTTAATGGTATTTTCATGGCTACAGTGTTACCCGTATCTTGGGTTCAAGATGCTGGAGACTTTAATGCTCTACTCATATCATCTGCCATAAGTGGTAATTTAGGAATAATTATCTGGTACTTTACTAGAAGCAAAAAAAAGGAATTATCCAAAAGGGACGGTTATCTAATTGTAACACTTGGATGGATTATCTTAGGAATCACAGGGTCGTTACCTTTTTTATTAAGCGGGAATATAGGGTCGTTTGCATCTGCCTTCTTTGAGACTATGTCTGGGTACACTACTACCGGTGCCAGTATAATTAATGATATAGAGTCCCTACCAGCGGGTATTATGCTTTGGCGAAGCATGACTCAGTGGATAGGTGGTATGGGTATTATAGTGCTTACGGTAGCTCTTTTGCCACTTTTGGGGGTAGGAGGTATGCAGTTATTTATGGCAGAGGCTCCAGGTCCATCCGGGAGTAAGATTCATCCTAAGATTGGTGATACTGCAAAGAGACTTTGGATTATATACGTGCTTCTGACTGCTGTAGAGACTATATTATTAAAAATAGCTGGCATGACTTGGCTAGATGCAGTTAATCACGCATTTACGACTATGAGTACTGGCGGATTTTCTACTAAAAATGCTAGTGTAGCTGCTTTTGATTCACCAGCTATTGAGTATATCATCACAGCATTTATGCTAGTAGGCGGTATAAATTTCAGTATGCTCTATTTCATAGTTAAAGGCGTTTTTAGTAAGGTTATTGGAAATGAAGAGTTTAAAACATACATCGGGATTATAGTTGTATTTACACTCCTGATTTCTGGAACCTTGTATTTAAGTACGAATCAAGATCTTGAAGAAAGTTTTCGCCATTCAATATTTCAGGTAGTGACCATTATAACTACTACTGGTTTTTCTACCGTTAATTATGCAGTATGGTCACCTTTTGCTTATATGCTTATACTTTTTCTTATGTTCACTGGGGGTAGTGCAGGTAGTACAGCTGGTGGAGTAAAGATATTGAGACATCTCATTATTCTGAAAAACGGGTATATTGAGTTTAAGCGTCTTTTACATCCACGTGCAGTTATTCCAGTTCGTATAAATGAAAAGAGTGTTGAACAATCTATTGTATATAATGTGCTTGCATTTTTTTTTATTTACTTGTTCATTTTCATTATGGGAGCACTCGTCATAGCCATGTTTGGTCATGATATAGTGACAGCTGCAGGGGCTAGTATAGCTTGTTTAGGTAACATAGGACCAGGGATAGGCGGTGTAGATCCTAGTCATAATTTTTCTTTCTTCTCAGAAGGGGCCCAAGTATTTTTATCCTTTCTTATGCTACTAGGTAGATTAGAACTATTCACAGTTTTAATACTACTCACTCCAGCATTTTGGAAAAAGGTGTAAAATATGACTTACACTAATCGTTAATTTTATGTTTATTTGCTCAATATCGATATATAAAAATCCAATAGTATAATTCATAAATGAGAAGATTAATATTTTTTAAAGCCCTTGTCTTACTGTTGTTTATAAGCTCTTCGTTGTATTCTGTTGCACAATCTAAATCTAATAAAGGAATAGAATTTTGGGTTGGATTTATGTTTCATTATGAAGGGACTAGTGCAGGACATTCTCTGTATATCACTTCAGATTCAAATACAAGCGGAACAGTTAGCGTACCTGGAGAAAGTTGGACCTCTAGCTTTACTGTCACGGCAAATAATCTAACGGTTGTAACTATTCCAAGTTCTGTAGCATATAACGGATGCTCTGATTGTATAACCTCTAAAGGGGTGAAAATCGTTTCAGATGACAATATTGTAGTTTACGCACATCAGTATCTGGGTAACCAGTCAGATGCTACACTAGTATTACCTACGAGAACATTAGGTAAAGAATATTTTGCTGCGTCATACTACCAAAGTTCAGCTTCTAGTTCAAGAGGAAGGAGCACTTTCCTGATAGTGGGTACTCAGGATAGCACTGTAGTTAGAATTACTCCTAAAATTGCTATTCAAAAAGGTACAGCTACTGCGAGCACTGGCTCACTTCCTGTAAATACAGCATATGAAGTTACGTTAGATGAAGGTGAAATATATCAGGGCTATGGTTTTGGTGCCGCATCATCTGATGACGTGACAGGGACCTCTTTCGAAGTTATAGATACAGGTATCACTGCAAATTGCCGTAAAATAGCCGTGTTTACTGGTAGTTCGTATGCTCGAGTAGGTAGTGGCTGTTCTGGAGGATTCAATTCTGGAGATAATTTATATGAGCAAATGTTCCCAATAAACTCTTGGGGGAAACGTTTTATACTCGTTCCTTCTTTAGGAAGAAGCGGTGATGATTTTAGATTTATTGCCCAAGAGGATGGCACCGAAGTAGTAGTCTTTAAGTCTGGAGCTCCAGATGTTTTTACTTTAGATAAAGGAGAATTTGCTCAGATTGATGACGAAAGTGCCATTAGGTATTGCCAAAGCAATAAGCCGATTATGGCAGTGCAGTATCAGCGAACTGCACGTTGTGATGGTGGAGGAAATAGAACTGGCGATCCTTCGATGACAGTGCTGAATCCATTAGAACAAACACTCAAGGATATTACTGTGTATAGTAGTGAATTCGCAGATATTGATAATCACTATATCAATGTAGTTATACCTGGATACGCAGCATCTAGTTTTAGAATAGATGGTAACACTGCTAGTTTTACGACTGTGCCCGGAAATGGGTCTTACAGCTATACAAGAATATCTGTGAGTAAAGGTAATCACAGACTCACGGCTAATGTTGGATTTATAGCTACAGCTTATGGTGAAGGTAGATATGAAAGTTATGGATATGCGGCAGGTGCTAATGTGATAGATCTTACTGCTCAAGCTAAAGTAGCCAATAGTACTCAAAATGGTAAGGTAACTAACTGCATAGGAAGATCAACTAGATTTACAGGAGAAGCTGAGTACACGGTGGTACGTTGGGAATGGGATTTTGGTGATGGAGTTATCGACTCTATACAGAACCCTTCACATTTATATACTGACACAGGTACTTATGTAGCTAAATTATATACATATAAACCGTCCTTTGATGGTTGTTCTAATTATGACTCTGCTTTTGTGGAAGTAGAAATATTTGGTAAGCCTAGTGCTCGTTTTAGTAAAACAAGTCTTTGTGACAGTTTGATAGCCATTTTCACGGATGAAAGTACTATGCCCTCACCAGAGACTAAGTTAATATCTATTTGGAGTATACAAGGAGCTGATGGCTTGAAATATGGAAATTCTGCTTCTCACTTATTTGATACTACAGGTAAGTTTGAGGTGAGTATGGAGGTAATCACAAATAATCAATGTAAGGACACCCTAGTAGATTCATTGATGGTTAATCCTATTCCAAAAGCAAATTTTGATATTTCAGATGCTTGTTTTTATGACAGTACTTACTTATTTGACCAGTCATTTTTATTGACGGGAAGTATTGATACGCATAAATGGGAGTACAGTGATTTTTCTGGTTCTTTGGATGAAAATCCTAGTCATTACTTTCAGGATAGTGGTAAGTATGAGATTACACTATTTGTAGTGTCTGATAGCGGGTGCAGAGATACAATAACTAAAGAGCTTTATAAGTATCCCCGTATGGACGTATCATTTAGTTATAATGACACCTGTTTTGGGGAAGGAAATGTTTTCTTAAATACAAGTACCAAAGATGGTGGTATATATACAGACACTACCTGGTATACTTCTGTACCAGATACAGCAATTACATATAACTACTCAGCTACCTTTGGAAGTATAGGCTCATTTACTGTGCAGCTAGTCATGGAGCAGGATAGCTTCTGTACGGATACTTTCACCCAGATGGTAGAGGTAGATCCTCTTCCGGTAGCTTTATTTACGGTTTCTGGACTATGTCTGAACGATAGTACTTCGTTTTTAGACGCTACTACACTATCATCAGGGACCTACACCTTAGCTTGGGACTTTGATGATGGGATAACTGGCACAGGTTCTGCCAATACGATCCAGTACACCAGTTTAGGCCAAAAGAGTGTTATGCTCACGGCTACCACAGATTTAGGTTGTGAATCAGATACTACTATTAACGTATTAATCACTAATCCTGAGATTGTTAGCCTTAACACTGCAGATGTGTGTGAGGGGACTAGTCAAATATTTAGCTCGAATAATAGCCTTGGCTTAGACAGTTTTTCCTCATATAGTTGGACAGTAGAAGGTAATGTTATTGGCTCTAGTTTTATTACAAGTTATAATGCTACACCAGCAGGTATTTATAGAGTTAATCTGGATGTTAGGACTAAAAACGGGTGTGGGATTTCTCTACTAGATAGTTTTGAAGCTTACGTAAGTCCGAGTGCTGACTTCCTAGTGTCAAATGTTTGCGATGGTGAAAATTTACTTCCTTTGGATAATAGTACGATATCAGCACCAGCTACTATTGATGGATATCAGTGGTATGTAAACGGTGCAAATAGCTCTACAGACCAAAACCCAATAATTGGTACCTCTGGAGCAGGAGACTATGACATTAAATTAAAAGTCAGTACAGCAAATGGCTGTATAGATAGTATTCAGAAATCTGCAACAGTGTACCCTGTGCCAAATAATGCATTTAATTCTGCTAATCAGTGTTTTGGAGAGAATACTACCTTCACTAATGCAAGTTTAGTATCTACGGGTAGTGTGTCTTCTATACTATGGACTATAGATGGTGCAGACTACACCAGTAATACGGTATTATATACATTCCCCACATCTGGAGATTACCCGATTCGTCTTATAAGTGAAAGTGATAGAAGTTGTAAAGATACGCTTACCCGTACTGTTTCTATTCATCCATTACCAATATTGGATGTTCAGTTAGCAGTAGACAGTGGTTGTATTCCATTTGATGCTGAAGTTATTAATAAGAGCACTATCTCTTCAGGAGCAATTAGCACAACTACTTATACATGGGGCGATGGTACTGTAAATCAATCCAATACTTATGTATATGACATATCAGGTACTTATGCCGTGAGCGTAGCTGCTGAAAGTGACCAAGGATGTAGGGTTTCTGTAGATATATCTAATCCTGTACGTGTATTTGATTTACCTACGGCCGACTTTAGGTTTACGCCGTTAGAGCCAAGCACACTCACAGAATTTGTTACATTTAAAGATTCTTCTAGTACAGATGTAGTCCAATGGGACTGGACTACCAGTGATGGTGGTTATTATACCGGGATGTTGGCAGAACATCAGTTTTTAGATTCAGGAGAGTATAATGTATCACTTACTGTAGTGAATGATAAAGGATGTGAAGATGACATAAGTAAGTTAATCTATGTGAATGCAGATCTCTTTGTGCACATACCCAACGGTTTTTCTCCCAATGGTGATGGAATAAATGACACCTATGGACTAGGTGGTCTTACCCAAGGTGTATTTCAACTCCAATTAAATATTTACAATAGATGGGGACAGCTCATATACCGTACTTCTGATGTAAATGATAGATGGGACGGAACATATAAAGGTAAGCCTGTGCCGCAGGGAGTATACCTCTATCTCGTTCAGTATACAAATCCTAAACAAACTAAATGGTTCTATCTCAATGGAGAAATACACGTTTTGAGATAATAGTAATTTATGTGATCAAATATTAGAGAGCAGAAAGTTTGATATTCTTGTCGAAGTTTCTGCTCTTTTTCGTTTAATAGTTCTAAAATCGAAGTATAAGTCAATGTATAAATTAAGTATATTATTTTTAATGATGTCTATTTTTGCCTGTAATAATAATGATGGTAAACGAATCCCAGATTTCAGTTTTATCAGTATAGATAATCAAACTATCACACAAAATGATTTAGAGGGCGAGGCTACTATAGTAGTGGTATGGGCTACATGGTGTGGAGATTGTATACGAGAGATACCTGAGCTGAATGATTTAGTAGAAAAATACAAAGACAATGAAAAAGTGAATTTTATAGCTCTGAGTGATGAGGATGAAGCTACCGTACGAAAATCTCTTAAAAGATTTCCATTCAATTTCACGCATATAGTAGATTCCAAAAAATACAGTGATCAGCTCAAAACAGGAATTACCAAACACTTTCCGCAGGTACTTGTAATAGATAAAGATTTAAAGGTTGTTTTTGATGTTACTGAAAACAAAGAGAAGATATTTAGTGTTTTAGATAATCATATTCAAAGTATTCTTAAGTAATTGATAGCACAATGCGATAGACCACTAGCCCAGCAGCTAGTGGATAAAACAGTCATTCATACATCTATATCTCAAGTAGATATGATGTCGTGGAATACTGTAATTCAAAACGAAAACATTTACCTAAGTATTCCTTATTTAGCAGCCTTAGAGAAGGCATTATCTGACTATTCATTCAGGTATTTTCAATTTTACTCTGAAGACAATAAGCCCATTGGCATAGGATACTGTCAAATAATAAAAATAGGTGGTAATGACATTAATAAAGATGCACTAGTAGAAAGAATAGGTGGATTACTTCCAAAAAGTCTAATGAATAATATAGATGTTCGTATCCTCATCTGTGGAAATGCTTTTGCTAGCGGTGAGAATGGGTCCTACTTTCTGCCGAGTATAAATAATAAATTGGGCCTCGATCTCGTCACCAGTGCAGTGGATGAAGTGCACACCTCTGCTCATAAAGAAGGTAAGAAGATAGCGATTACACTTATTAAAGAGTTTTGGCCAGAATCTTTTGGAAACGTAGCATATCTAAAGGATAAAGGCTATTGTGAGATTAATATCGATGTGAATATGGTACTCACACTAGACTCCTCTTGGACTAGTTTTGATCACTATCTTGCAGCTATGAACTCTAAGTTTAGGACCAAAGCAAAGGGTATATTCAAAAAGTCTGAAAAAGTGACTGCAATCAATTTTGATATCCCAATGATAGAGAAAAGGTTAAATGAAATAGATGAGCTGTATACTATAATAGTGGATAAAGCTAACTTTAGCTTTGGAAGACTCAATGCTAAAACACTGCTAGAGATTAAGAAAGCTTTAGGCCATCAGTTTTACTTCAAAGGTTATTATTTGGGAGATAAACTTATCGGCTTTAGCACTGCCACATCGTTTGATGAAGTATTAGACGGTAATTTTATAGGATTAGATTATGATTATAATCAGGAATATGCTGTTTATCAGCGTATGTTATATGACTTTGTGCAGCATGCTATAGACATAGGTGCTAAGAAAGTAAAAATAGGACGTACGGCAGAAGAGATAAAAAGTGGAGTAGGAGCTCAGCCAGTAGAAATGAAGTTTTACGCTAAGCACAGAAATAAGGTGACCAATGCTTTACTTCGACCATTCATACAGCAACTAAAACCCAATGATTTTAATCTTAGAAAACCGTTCAAAGCAGAATACTACGAAGTATAAATGGATTCGCTTACTCAGATAGTATTAGGTGCCGCAGTAGGTGAGGTAGTGCTCGGCAGAAAGGTAGGAAATAAAGCTATGCTTTGGGGTGCTATAGCAGGCACTATACCCGATTTAGACGTTTATCAATCGCTTATTTTCGATCCGCTAAAAGCGAATGAACTCCATAGAGGGTTCTCACACAGTATATTATTCAGTGTGATTTTTGCACCTCTGTTGTCATGGATATTAGTTAAAAAAGAGAAGATTTTATTGGCCATATTAGTAGGAGCAATATTAGCCTATCCTGCTCTAAGTACAGGAAATCCTTGGGTCATTGGTGTATTATCCATAGTATTTACTGTCTGCCTTTATTTCATTTTAAAAAATAAGTATGATTCTGATAAAGCGACTAAACGCGATTGGACTAAGCTATTTTTTTGGAGTCTGTTTACTCATCCGCTTTTAGATTGTCACACTACTTGGGGTACACAGTTGCTGTGGCCGTTGCCACACAAGCTTGCATGGAATAATATTTTTGTTGTAGATCCTTTGTATACCGTTCCTTTTTTAGTGTGTGTTATTATAGCAATGTGTTACCACAGGCAGTCGAGCACTCGTACCTATTTAAATTGGATAGGTATAGCTATTAGTAGTCTATATATGGTCTGGTCCCTAGGTGCTAAATGGTATACTTTTAATGTTTTTGAGGATAATTTGAAATCTAAAGGTATAGTGTACAGTAGATTAACTACAGTACCTACACCCATGAATACTTTTCTGTGGAGTGCTACAGCAGATGGCGATACAGTGTTGTATTCTGGTCTTTATTCTATTTTTGATAATGATAAAGATGTCGATTTTTATACCATAAAGACCAATCATGATCTTGTGAATAGATACTCTGGTGATGATGTATTGGATCGATTAAATTTTCTCTCAAAGGGCTGGTATGTAATTGATAATGATAATCCTGATACGCTAGTATATAATGATACCCGATTTGGTCCTATGTACTTAGGAGACAAACCATTGTATAATTTTGGTTATCAGCTTACGGATACTCCTAAAGGAGTCAGAGCCACAGCAAAACGTCCAGAACTAGATGTTGACCAAGTGAATAAGATGCTTAGCACCTTGTGGAATAGAATCTGGGGTAAATAAAAATCTAGATACGCATTCGGTGTATCATTTGAGATAATCCATAATTTTATTGGTTTGTTAGAAGAGTAGTTTTAAAATAGGTGGATTTATATCTATGCGTTATATAAACTGTCATCCATCGTTTTTAGTAGAAGCTTAGCTAAGAATAGCAGCTAAAAGTGATGATTATAACTCGGTGCATTGCACTATGCCTAGATAGATAAGGTAAATACCAAAACAAGCAACGATGATACCTATAATCCGAAATAAATAAATCAATAGGTGTGATTTCAGATAAGGTCCTAGATATGCTGCTCCAAAGGCTTTAGCCGCATCCGTGGCAAAAATCCCAATTAGTATGCCCAGCATATAGAGGTAAACGTCAGATGTAGAGCTGTACATAGTTTGTGCTAAAGTGACAAACCCCATCCATATTACAAATACGGTAGGATTTGCAAAATTCACAATAAACCCTTGTCCGAAAGATTTGAAATACCCTTTTTTCTGAGTTGAAGAGGACTCTTTTAGACGTGTAATGGGTCTGGTATAAAATATAAATCCAAAACTGAGTAGGATAGAGGCCGCTAAAAATTTAACTACAGGCAGATGAATGTATTCATTGATAAAATCAGCAGCAACGTAGTAACAGATAGCAGCTATGACTATGTCACTTACTAATATACCAAGTGCAGTAAGTAACCCAGCGGTTATTCCTTTTTGTATGGCATTTTTTAGCAGTGTAAAAAATACTGGACCCAAGAATACGATGGTTCCCATTCCAGTAAGAATGCCTTTGAAGATAGCCATGGGGTCAAAAGTAAACGAAATACGGTCAAGAATGAGTCTTAGCTTTTGATATATATCTTATTTATAATTAGTCGCTTAGTTGCATGTAAGAGCTTGTTTTCGACTTATTAGTTTGGTAATTATTGTATCGATTTATTTAAGCGTTATGTAAATATTTATCCATACTTGCTTAATTATGAAAATATCATTTAACACCTCTAAGTACGTTACCACTTTATTACTATTAGTTATTCTTCAGTCTAGCGTATTTGGACAGAAACAAGAAGCTAAGTTAGATGCTCGAAAATTCAGTGGTGACTATGTATGTATTAGTGAAGGAAGGCTGGTAACTTATGTCCTTCAAAAAGAATCTAAATCAGTAGATATCAACTAAAGATATTTTTTATCTACGTAGAAAGTACCAAATGGCACTATAGAAGCTAAAAGTACAATTATAGTAGTTTTAGCATCCCATTTTTTTAACTGACGAATAACAATGGCTAAGAAAATATAAGCTACGAATAATAGTCCGTGTGGCATTCCTAGAGATTTCACCCAGCTATCATCTTCAGCTAGATACTTAAGGGGTACGCCTACGCATAAAAGAAGTAAGTACGAAATACCTTCTAAGTAACTGATAATTCTGAATGTTAAAATCATAATGCAAATTTAAATGAATATATAATCAGTTGTAGTAGAATTCTGAGTATCATTTTCGCCTATAATTTATATTATGTTAAGTAAAAGAAGTCAAAAGAAAAGGGAGCTCTTTGAGTCACTCCCGATTCCGATGTTATGGTTAATAACAGTCTTAAATATTTTTGTCTCAACGAAAATACAAACTAAAGTTGAACTGCACTAACTTTTCCGTTCACATCAATATAAATAAACCCTTTTTCATAGACAAACTGCTTAGTGGATCCTCTTTCCGTCTTTGTAACGTTTGTAGATTGTGGAATTCCCATTTCATTCAACACTTCTTTTTCAGAATCACCAACAGATATCTTATTAATATCAGAATTGAAAACACCACCATTGTCAATAAAGGCCTTCATTTCGTTGGACTTTTCCATTTGTTCTAGTCTAGCGTATATTTTTTTCATGGTACCTGCTAATTCTACCTTATCTGTGAGTTTCATATCGTCATTGTTATTGAATACATTTTCGAATTCTACTATTGCTTTTTTATACTCTATATTTATTTCAGCCTCACTTTTTTCGATTATGCTTGGTTTATACACTCCATCAAGCTCTTCTACTATTTCAGCCACCCTGTTAAGATACATTACTCCTTTATTGTATGAAGCATCATAGTATTCAGGATCTATTTCCAATATTTTATCATAATCAGCAGCTGCTTTATCATTTTCACCCAATCCTTCATAGCTTATGGCTCTGGCAAAGTAATAGATAGTATTATCAGGATCATCCGCTATAGCACCGTTCAGTTTTTCAATGAGTTCTTTACTTGGACCTTGCTTGAGGTAGATATCTAATTCCATGTTGATTAGCGTTTTATCTGCCTCATTCATGTCTTTACCACTCATAATGGTACTTAGTGCAGCAGTAGTGTCACCACCTTTGAGTTGAAGCTTCGCTAAATTAGCATAGATACTTCCTTCTGCTGTACCTTTATCTACTAATACCTGAAGTGCTTTTTTAGCTTTTTCATCTTCTCCACCATTCATAGCTGAGAATG
>Ga0306865_1000371_pt1 | contig 19067 bp, 15 predicted proteins | sample AntRauTorckE5431_FD_190441 | JGI IMG/M metagenome (GOLD analysis project Ga0306865, IMG submission 190441) | Saline lake microbial communities from Rauer Islands, Antarctica - Metagenome Torckler E5 #431 (v2) (version 2) | ecosystem: Environmental > Aquatic > Non-marine Saline and Alkaline >... | reverse complement strand
CCCCATACCAACCGAACATGATCCCAAAGCCAGGGTCTGAACTTACGTTCCAGTTTCTATCCGGCAAACCAAGCAGGTGACCAAACTCGTGAATCCAGTTGGCAATGTCCCTCGACTGGTCATTGCCGGTGACCAGCACAGCGTTCATTAGACCATCGTCACTCGAAGCCTTAGTTCCATTTTCGGGAACCACTGGAATAAACGATCCGTGCTCTTCATCTGTGACGCTTCGCGGTTCTTCAATAATCACAGCGTCAAATGTGGAAAAGTCATACTTGTCATCCGCCAGCGCGAGGGCCGCTTCAACATAAGGCCTGTAAACACCCCAGAACCCTTGAGGGTTATTGAAGGCGACGTCCAAATTAAAAGAGTCGATGCTCTCACCCATCTGGTAGTAGGTCTCGGGAATCGTCCAGCTCAGATTCACAGGAACACTTGCTGCCCGCTTATAAAAGTTACTCATTGCAGAAACAACATCTGCCATGTCATCGGCTGGCCGATTACTGGTCTTGTGGTCTGTGAACTGAACAGGAATCACCAAGATCTTGAAATCGTCACTCAGGTCCGCCCGAAGCGCAGGCAATGGGAACCCAAAAGACTTATCCGGTGAGCCATCATTAACCTCAGCAACCTTGCACTGGTCATAGTCATCAAAGGCTCCCGTGCTCAAGGTGTTTACAGGTAATGCGTCCGTCAGCTGCGGAAAAATATACAAATTAGGTGAGTAACCAAACAGGGTCTTTGCAGGCACCCTTGCAGGAACAAGAGGTTTCTTGGTGCCGGGATCAAACTTCACCATCTTGGTGTCGATCCTAAACACCCCGCCCTTTGGGTTTGAACACTTCAAATAAGCTGGGGTGCCGTTAGCATTCAAGCCCAGCACCTGCCAACCAAAGTCCCCGCCACAAGCCTTACCGACTTTGTAGTTGGGGTTTATCTCCCAGTCAATAGCTTCGGTCTCAACATAACCCGGAGGCAGCAGGTCAGCTAGATCAGCATCGGTCCTAATAGTCAGCAACACCTTGCCGGCATAGCTTCTTGCCGTTGTCGGCTTGGTCTGATACCAAGTTGACAGTTCTGGGTTTAGTTCTTTGGCGTAATCGCAAGCAGCCTTAGCACGCTTCCGAACGGTAATGTTCACGCTCATGGCCTGTTCGTAGTAGCGAATGCCAGTGCAGATGAACTTCTCGGCATAGGCATTGGCCTCCACCGCCCGCTTCACCTGAGATCTATGGAGAGTAGTTAGGCCCGTAGCGCTGGCGCTAAAGCTTGCAAGCGTCTTTTGGTTAGCAACATACTTGGTAGCTGCCTGCGCCGGCACAAGACCAAACGCTAAAACAGCAACTGACACAACCCCAATAATTAGTTTCTTCATGATTCTCCAATGCCCAAATTACTTTTCCACTAACGTCTGAGCTCGAGATCCAGACTTGAGAGAAGAGCTGAAAGGAGCCCAGTGGTAAAACGTAATTTTACCAACGGCACCCCAGGGCTTCTGAGACCGGAGTTGACAGGGGTTAGATCAGTCACCTAGGCAAGGTGAAACATGGGACAGAATACTAATTCGGCAGAGAGCGGGCCATGCCATTGACGCTTTTTATCGCAATTCGGCGAATCCTAAATTTACGAATCAGGTAATGCGCTTTTCCATTAGGCCGGAGCTGTTTATCTCAAATCCTAGTTTGCGATAAAAACTAATAGCGCCGGGATTTTCATCATGCACTTCCAGTTGCAAAAACTCCATTCCGGTTGCCACGCAATTCTGGATAACTGTGTCAATAAGAAATTCGCCCGCGCCCTTGCCTCGAAACTCGGCTCGAACATTAATCGAAGATACAAAAGCAACCTTTGTGTTTCTGTCATTGCAGTAGAAAGCGGCATGAGCAATGCGCATTCCATTGGAAGTGAGAAAAATATTTTCCGCATCATTTGCTAGCTTCTCGGAATAGATATTTAAATCTACTCTCGAACTCAAAGATGGGGTAAAAGCGCCATCAACAGACCTCAAAAATGCGAAGATCCTGCCTGCGCTCCCGTCCTTGAGTACCCCCCAGTCTTTCACCAGGGCCCAAGTTCCCTTAAGTACAATTTGACTCTCTCGATTCCGGAAAACATTAACGAATCAAGAATCGAAAGATTAGGCACAAACTGCTTGTTCATCTGATCGTAGCTCGGGGTCTTTCCGGAATTAAATTTCAATTCAATTCCCTCTTTTTCGAATCTATCGTGGTCATATAGACTCAACCCGCCTATAGGGTTTATGTACTCTTTTGCCCCTAGAATTTGACATAAAGAAATTACCCTATCCTGTCCGCGAAGGCTTTTCGTGTCACCTACATCAGAGGATATGAGTATCTCAGCCTTAAGCTCAAGCCGAGTCGAGATAATTTTGATCGAGTTTGAAACAAACTGAAAAAGATTGTTATTTTGAAAGCTCAGGCATTCGTCAAAAACGGCCATGCCGTCGGTAAAGTGTGGCGCGTTTCTATATGCACCCTCTAGCTTCCTCCTGATTTTTAGCTTTTCTTCGCCGAAAGTGCTCGAGAGCTCACGATTCGCTATGTAGAGAAAGTCTGAGTCCTTGCGCAGTGGCAGCGTGAAAATGCGCTCCTTGCTCCCCTCTAAATATTTGTTCCTGTGAACCCAACCCGACTTCGAGAATTGAATATCGTCATAAACAACAAACTTATCCACCCGATTCATCAGCTGCCAGTACCCCAAATAGGGGAGAAAGTAAGGTTGCATTATGGCTATAGAGCCGCCACGACTCATGATTCAAACTTTTTTAGAGCCTGAAAATGTAACATTGCTTCCTTTCTTACTGATGGCATGTGAGCCGATAGACGCGCCCTATACGCGAGTGAGCTCTCCCAGCAATTTCTAATGGCCTCCCTTAGGGTCCCGTCTTCAAATGGATCAGTCACGAATTCATCTGCGCCTGAGACGGAGGCAAACCCCCTGATTTTGTGTGCTTCGGGCGCGTGGCCATAGTCCATTAGCACAGTTGGTACACTCTGTGAGAGTGCAGCGACAGATGCGTGGACTCTCCCGCTGACCAGCATGTCCATGCTCCCAATTATCGCCTTTGTCTGCCATGGTTCGTAAACCTCGTCCAAGACAATGAAGTCCTTAGCCATACCTCGGCGTTCCAAAACGTGCTGTAACTGCTTCGCTATTGGGTAGTCTCGCCCGTGCTTGAGCCTGAACGCCTCAGGAGGTGGATCAAAACCGTTCGAATGGGAGAATATACAGACCCTTGCCCCAATGTCTTCCGACATGTATTCCACAGCCTCAGCAAACACTTTGTACTCGGCATCTTCGCGAGGCCAAGCGTCAAAAGGGCCAGCCTCAAAATTCCAGCCGCACAGCGCAAAGCCAATGATTGGTTTATTTTTCTCGCCTGGCATTATCCGAATCTCCTCTAAGAAATTGCCAATTTCTCCGCGCTCCGCTGGCTCGAAAAGGAACGACGGACATGCCAGAGAAAGGGTTTTTGAGCAGTCGAACCCCGCTGCCTTCAAAAGTTCAGTGCTCAAGGGTTCACGGTTTGTAACCAAATCAAAGGACTTATAAGTCTCTTGAGCCATGTGCCTAAGTCGATCATTTGCAAAAGGACCTGGCGAGCCCGCTAGCATAACCGTTTTTTTTCCCAACATTTGAGCCGTCTGGTCTCTCAAGAGGCCAACTTCAAATCGATTTGGCCCAAGCAAATCTGCGTTGTCACCCCAAATATCCCCACTAAAATCTACGACAATGTCCGCCCAGAGAACTTCGTTGATAAAAGGAGATGCGACGTCTAGTTTTCCTGTTTGCAAAAAACTCCTTGCAGCTTCAACATCGTTTCGAGCATCAACAAGGTCATTGTTTGTACCTCCGTAGTAGAGACTCATTGGAAGAACGGTAATCTTCTCATCCAAACAAAAACGATCCGACATCTGCAATGTCGTTCTAATCTCGCAATTCGTGAAAACCCGATGAAGCTCTCTTATAAAAGGCTCAATAATGTAATAATTTCCAATGTTTCCGAACTCCATCCTCCCCCAATGGAGAGTGCATTGACCTGTCAAGAAAATTTTGATATTAACAACTTACAGCAGCCCTCTCTGTTACATGACGGACGGCAGGTTCCTGTTATTAGGCCTTACGCGAGACTTTTGTTCGGGCGCATGTCATGGCTGTCTTTCCACATACCTGATTTACTCATACTCAGTCCCAAGCTCAGCCCACCTCGAGACAACTAATAAGTCAGGCCACATAAACTTCTTCAGTTTCACCCGGGACCTGCTCACTAGGCATGAGGGGTCATATTCCTGTTTACCCATCTCTTGTCTATGTACTGGACTCCACCCAAAACAATTCAAGAATCAACTGACGTCATAAGTTGGCAGTAACCCAAATGAGGAAACAAATAGGGCTGCATAACACCTAATCTCATCCTTCAAACCTACTCCCTTCAAAAGCACATTAGTGCCCAACTAAGAAATTGGGCCTCACAAATACTCGCTCCTGGTTTCTGATTTTTACCGACACCAGTATGTCAAGGCTTGACTATTCGGATCCTCGGCTTTTCGCCCCTAAATTAGTTCTGAGAGGTAGGGATAGATAAAAACTAAGACACGCCCAACCCGCTCCTTTGAAAGCGAACCTGATCATCCTGAACCTGCCAAGTCGTCTGCCCAAAAGAAGAAGCGTCCAGAGAGTTGAGACGTGACGGGCCGCTGAGGTCCTTGAGCTCCAGAGAGACTGGGCATGGACGCGGTAAGTACCGAGTGCACTGTCTACAAAAGCAATTTCCCCCTGACTAAGAACTCCAATCTTGATTACTAGGTCGCCCGCCGGAGCGCTCGAAATTTCGCGTCGCAAAAAAAGGGAAAGGCCTCCCTTCGAATGACTAAAGAGCAAGTGGCAGCCCGCCAGGGCAAATAGCCAGGGTCTCGATAAAACTTGGACCGCGAAATACGCACCGGCACATTTTCATGCAAGGCCCGGTAGTTTTGTGCCCTTTGACTTTTCCCCAAAATGTTTACCTTGTGTGCTGAAGCGACTACTTCTGAGCCGCAAATTGCTGAAACAGACAAACGTAACTTGTAGGGCGTGTTCCAGAAATCGTCCGCATTTAAGATTGCAATGTATTCGCAATTAGCCTTTTCCAGCAGATCTATTCTTATAGATTGAGTACCGGCCGCAAAGGTGTTGCGAACCGGCCTGGACATATAAATGAAACCAGGGTATCTCTTAATTAGAGATTCAAGTATTTCTCGAGTGGAATCTGTCGAGCAGTCGTCAAATAAAATTATGACTGGGTCGACTCCTTCTTGGGTTACTACAGACCCTGTAGTTTGCGCCACCCACTCTTCTTCGTTCTGATAAGCATCCAAACAGCCACTTGTCGTTTTTCCTGAGGAAGGAAGGGCGCCTCGAACATTGTTTTGAACGTCTATTTCACAACGCAAGTATGTCACTGGGATTGCCATTTGTATTTTTTCCAAACTTCTACAAAATTCCACCGACTGTTCGACGCTGCACACAGGAGCTTCGGATAACCGAACTCGATTTCACTATTGGCAGCGAGCCCGTTAGCTCAATAATCGAGGAACTATTCTTGAAATTGATTCACTAGGTTTGGTTTTTCATCAGAGCTACTCAAAAACTTCCTCGACACAACCATCACGGCCCCAGCAGTTTCGCGATTCGCTCTTCTTGCACTTTTCCAAAGCCGATTTTGTCTTCGAAGCTGCTTACCTGAGGCCTTGATATGTAAAGCCTGTCGGGGGACTGGCCGCTCAGGCTTTTCCCGATATTTCCCGTGGAGTCAGTTGAGCACTAATCAAACAAACGTATTACTGCGCCCACCCACTGCTGTATTGCGACAGATGCGATTGCCCGACCTGTCCATTGCTCCCAATTAAAGCGAGGCATACAGACGAAAACTTGGTATCCCCTCTCCCTAATGGAGACGCTCTGGAGCCCTCGATTATCGGTCATAGTCGAAAATTGGAAGCCACGTATCAATTGGACCGGGGTAACAATCTGCGAGTATCGCAACTGATAATTCTGCCTTCATAGGCGCCCGTTCTAGAGTTCTTCCCGGACTTGCTATCAAGGAGAATGGAGTGGCCGGCGCTGGCTCCGTTGTAATGAAGAACGTCGCGAAGGACACGAACATAAATTGGCGTCCCTTTGAGGGTCATGGCTGAACTAGCGACAAATTTGGATTTCCACCCCTACAACGAGCTCGCCTCTCAACGTCAAATGGGGAGAAACAGTATTGCAAAAAATTCGAACAGGAGCTCTTGGCGTCATCCAACTTTCAGCTAGCGAGTTGCGTTCAATTCAATTGGCTTTTTACGAGCTCACAGCTCCAGGTAGCTCCCTAGGGGCGCCTGTCGAGCTTTAAGTGCAACCTACGGCCCTAAAGACTCAGCCCTAACTTCTCCAATTCGCTAATAAGAACTGGCCACACACCGTTGAGTCACGAGCCTTCTGCGCCAATGGATAACGGCCCAAGTTCACTTTTCGCAATCAACAGTGCGTTGCCGATGCGATCAGCCATTTCTTGATTCAACGATCTGAACATCGGAAGACCAATCGTCTGCTCGACTAGTTTACTTGAATTTGGCAAAGATGGCCCGCCGGAGAGTTCACTCAGCTCTCTACTCCACCATCTAGCAGAACCAATTCCCTGATCTGCGAGTATTCTCTGAAGGTTATCTCGATAGACATTTGATGGCACTTTTACCAGCCAGTAAGGATTGATTAAGCTAAAGCCTGTGGGGCTCAAGGACAGATTGAGGGTCGAGGAAACCTCTTTTGCAAGTTCTTGAGCTTGAAGCCATTCTTCACGTTCGGTTTCCCACTCCTCCAGCCTGCTCAGACAGAAGGCCGCCTGAACCTCGGACATCTTTGCGTTGTAGCCAGATGCAAAGTATTGGTCACCGGTTCTTCCAAAATTAGACCAGCCCCTTGCTCGGCTTGCCGCTTCTGTTGTCCCAAAGACGGCGAACCCGCCCTCACCTGCGCCTAGGACCTTAGTTGCGTGCAAAGAAAAACAATAAGTATGCTGCAAGTCCATTTTGGAACAATCAGGTTGGCCACCGATAGAGGCAGCACAATCAATAACTGCTGGCCTGCCTAAAAAACTTAAAGCCGTGACACTTGGGTCCTCCCCAAAAGGTGACACTGGAAGGTAGACAGCATCCCCTTCATCCTCTACCGCTGGAGACTCGAGGACCCAGCTCGAGTAGTTAACGTCTCTCACCACGACGTCGACGGGCCAGAATGACTGAGAAGACCTAAGCGTCGCTACAAAAGAAAAGCCTGGAATCAATATTTTACCGACCCGTGCCTGCGCCCACAAGCCGGCAGAAATAGCACTCGTCGCGCTGTTAAAAACAACGACATTCCCTGGGTCGACTCTAAGAAATTCGCTAATTTTCTGCTCGAGCCGCATCACCAATGGTCCGAAGTTAGATAGCTGCCTGGGATTTCCGAATTTGCCGTGGATTGATCTCGAGAGTTCCCAATTCAATGGCTCAGGAAGGAAAACCGGTATTTTCAAACCATCCCCCTAAATTGCTCCAGCGCTTAAAGGCTATCGCAAGACAAACCCGACATTTTGCCAAAGGTTCAAAAAAACTTTTTAGATTGACTGCATGCTCACTCGGCTCAATTCGGCTGTCCGAGAATTCATTGGGCCCCAGCGAAGTCTAAGTGGAAGATTTTGCTTCTTGACGAACTGCTGGTCCTTGGGCGAAGGGGCAATCAGGCACTGCTCAAGTTATGGGATGACTAAGCGTCCCAAGAAAGTAGAAGGCGGATTCAAATCTGCTCTCGTAGATTGCTTGCTGTCACTGAAGGCTGTTCAGCGAGTCGCAAGATTTTTGCTAGAAAATCGAACTAAAAACTTAGAGTTTCGCCCGATCTTCGACAAGGCTTTCCACGCCAACACCGAACCAATTTTTCGGTTGCTTGCCAACCTTGACTACAAGCCCGAGCACATTGTTGACGTGGGTGCGCATCGGGGTGCATGGACACTCTCCGCAATGCGACTATTCCCAGATGCAAAATACACCCTTTTTGAACCGCAACGCGATCTCCTATGCGAAAATTCGGCGCTTCAATCTAGCAACGTAACCCTTAATTTTCTGGGAGTTGGACCGAAATCAGGCGAAGCACTTTTCACTGAGCATGCTAGACAGGATTCAATCTCCTTCGCGTGGTCTGAGAGTGAAGCTAAAAGCAGCAACTTTGCGCAGAAGTTACTTCCAATCATTGCTCTAGACGATTATTTTGAAAAACACCAAGACTGGCCAAGGCCCCAAGTTATCAAAATTGATGCTGAGGGGTGGGACTTGGAAGTTCTGCATGGTGCAAGTGAAATCATCAAGGGTTGTGACGTAATTTTTGTGGAGGCAACAGTGCTGAACCGAAAACACCCAAACACAGCGCTAAGGGTAATGAACGACATGAACGACAGGGGCTTCGATCTTGTAGACATTACCGATTTGAATCGCACCCCTTCGTTCGGCGCTCTGTGGTTAGTTGAATTAGCCTTCGCAAGCCGCAAAAGCAATATATTTAAGGCTATTGACCGGTATTCCTAGGGTCTCAACCAGAAATCACGCCGGTCCGTAAGGGCACAGCATGCCTGATGAGCTTTATCCATGATTCGAATTTACTCTTTTTCTCCAACTTCGACCCTAAATTGAAGAGTGGGTGATCATCTATGCAAACGGATTGACTGTCCCAGTGGAAATTTCTTCTCAGAGTCATTTTGGTAAGTAAGTTTTCCGCAAATTTGGGGATAGGGTTCTATTTAAAGTTCGATTCGAGAACGGTTGGGGAGTGCGTTGAAAAAGCGGAAGTATGCAATAGGCGCCGTTGCTCCCAGGCCACCACTGCCCCTCACTGAGGAGGAGATAACTAGCAGTTGGTCTTCCGCGCATGAAAAACCTCTGGTCTCTATCCTTTGCGCTTGCTACAACCACGAAAGCTTTATTGAAGATGCGCTGAACGGATTCTTGATGCAGAGAACCGACTTTCCTTTTGAGGTAATAATCAACGACGATGCATCGACTGATGGTTCTGTAGAAATCATAAATAAGTACGCTCGGCTTTACCCCAAAATAATCAAGCCAATTCTGCAAACAGAAAACCAGTACGGCAAGGGTATCAAGGCGTTTTTCTTCACATCAGGCGAAGCAAAGGGTAAGTATTTTGCACTTTGCGAGGGTGATGACTATTGGCTTGATGAAACCAAACTCCAAGCTCAAGCCGACTTTCTAGATGAGCACCCGTCCTTCTCACTTTGTGGTCATGATGCTTTTGTGATTGAAGATGGGGCAATAAGGGCTGCATCCATAATTCCAAAATGGGACCGGCGAGATGCAAGTAAGAAAAGACTCAGCTATGGTCCGCTCATCTCCACTCTAACGACGATGTTCCGAGCAGGAATCAACCCGAATCCGGCGGAAGTTTCCAGGGTCACGACAGGGGACGCTTTTTTATTTAGCAGGTTAGGAACGGAAGGTAAGTTTAAATTCTTATCGAATATTTCTCCAGGGGCTTATAGGGTCCATAGCGGCGGTATCTGGTCATCCATTGATCAAAAATTGAAATCCTCACTTGAAGCGAGTAGCTCCTTCTGGATTGCTCAGTACTACGCCAGAATTGGTCAAAGAGAGCTCAGTATCCACTTTGCTCAGAAAAGTGCGCTACGAGCCCTCAATTCTGTTGACTACATGCGACCGGGAGAATTTGTAAAATTCACCTTTAAGGTCTATGTCCAACTTGTACTGAAACTTGCGAAATCGAAATCCCCTCGGTTCTACTCATTTTTTAGCAGGGTTAGAAGGTGATTTGAGAATTGGGCCCTTTAACGCGGACACGTAAGAGCGAAGTAAGATTTGCGGGGTAATAAACGCTCTTGATCACTCGAAAAATCCGGGCTTCACTCCAATCAGGCATTTTGCGTTCACCACTCCAAAAAATCCACTTCGCAGTGCCAAAGGTTCTTTTCATCACTTGGAGAATTGACACATCTCATAAGTTCTTGATAAATCAAACCCACCACCCCAGGTGCTCCGTGTGTCGTTCTATTCACCTAGGCCCATCAAGCTAACTGCCTTCTCGAAATTTGGCACCGATCCCCGAAGCTCATTGAATGTTCCCTCTGCAATTACTTGACCTTTTTCTAGGTAAATTATTTTGTCCGCTGTTTTGACCGTCGAAAGCCTGTGGGCGATCAAGACGATTGTTATGCTGCCCCTCAGCTCATCCAATGACTTGTTGACCTCATCCTCCGTTTTTGCATCCAAAGCGCTGGTGGCCTCGTCTAAAAAAAGAATGCCTGGATTTCTATAAAGCGCTCTTGCCAATCCCAATCTTTGTATTTCCCCTCCCGAAAATTGACCAGAGTCGGGTTCGATGACCATATTCACAACTCCGGGCTGAGAAAATTCCTTGAGGCCAGCCATTTTCAAACAAGACACCACTTTGTTTTGATCGGTATCGTCCCTGTTGGATAGAGATACGTTTTCAGCCAGAGTCCCGGAAACCAAATAAGAGCGCTGAGGCACAATACCAATTAGGCCACCGCCGTTCCCGAGAACGCTGCTGGCCAACTCCCCTGCTAGCTTTACTACGCCCGATTGGGGCTCTCTGAAACCTGTGGCTAGCTCAAAACATGTGCTTTTTCCGGCACCAGATGGTCCCACAATGGCGACCTTTTGCCCAGCCTTCACGGTGAACGAAACTCTATCAAGCACAATTTTTTCTGGGTCAAAGCCGAAGGTTACGTCTCGGAATTCGAGACTCATCGCACTACCCCTAAGCGCTCCTGAGGAACTCTTGTCTGACTCCGCGTTTCGGTTCGCGATGCTGGCTAGGCGAGCTAGAGCAGGTTCTCCCGAGGCCAGGCCTTGGGTCATCTGATTCATTGAAGCCTGGAGGGGCAGAAGTAGGGCCACGATCCGCAGGCTACCCGCCATAAATACACCTATCGTTGCAGCCTGAGAGGCAAGGTCACTGAACAGAACCGCGCCTCCTGCGAAAAAGAAAAACCCGACAACCAAAGAGGTCTCAATTACGTACCTTGGTAAGCCGCTTAGGTTGTAACTAAAGGCCGAACTATCAGCCGAGGCGGATCGACTTTTTGTAAGTTCAACGATCCAGTCACTCAGAACTCCAGCCGCTCGCACTTCTCTTCTTACGCCAAACAGGTCTCGGCTCAGAGACAAAGTAGCCCTTGAGCTATTGAGTTTGCTTAGTTCATGCTTGCGAATTTTTGCGGTTACCACCTTACTCAGGGCCCATAGAACCGAAAAGACATATAAAGACGCTGCTGCTGCTGCGAGCGGATTTACGATAATAAGAATTGCCGAGACCCCCCCCCAGGAGTGTTATCTCAGCAATCGCCGATAACCGGGCATTTAGAAAACGGGCCAGGCCTTCGGTGGAGGCCATAGAAACGTTTTGAAATTCCGAAACGCTATATTTCTCTTCGCTCGACCTACCGCCTTCTCCGGAGAAAAAGTCCAATGCGAGTCTCCTAGAAAAATCGGACTCGAGAGAAGCGACAATCAAAGATGTTCTAAGTTTGAGCCAGATAGAGATAGTCGATTTGAGGACAAAGACTCCGACTATTGCAGCAGACAAGATCAAGGAGCCAGCTTCAGTCACGACCACTTGGCCCAACAATGGAGACTTTAGCGTTGCCTGCCCGCCCGCGGCATCCGAAACTGCTATAAATGCCAGCGCCAGCGCTCCAACTCCCGCAAGACCCAAAACATCAAGAAGGTTCGTGAGTATTCTCGCTACAGTAAGTCTTCGCAGCGATTTCAAAGCACCATCGGGCATGACCGTGCGCATAGGCCCAAGCGAAAATGGATTCTTTCTGATTTTCATTAGTGTCAGCCTATGCAATATTCAAGGTAACAGACGCGCAAACCATAACGAGCAACAGTAAATGTCAACCTCAACGTCCTAAAGTTTGAACGATACCTGTCCAATTGGCATCGATGACCTGTTCAAAAATCAGAAGTGCAATTTTAGTTCCGAACAGGGCATCTGGCGCCTAGCCAAGAACCGAATCAGCAGCAGCCCTCCAGGAAACTCGCCAGTCGGGAATTTCGAATCCGGCGAGTTTAGAGGGAGACAATACACTCATGGCTGGCCGAGAGGCAAATCCATCATCGACCATGGTTTTTGACGATAATATTTTTTCAGGCTCCAGCCCCATTGAAATTGCCACCTCTCTTGCGAAATCGAACCAAGTTGTGCTTCCGCTGCTAACCCCATGAAGTACCCGCTCTTCAGGGTGTTCTGCCGCCAAACTAATCACAAACTTCGCAAGCTCCTTTGCGTGCGTTGGTGTGCCAAATTGATCGTTCACAACCGAAAAAGGTGTTCCGCCCGCAAGTTTCAGGGAAATTTTCTTTGGGAAGCAATCCGCAAAAGCACCGTAGAGCCAAGAGGTTCTAACAACCTGTGTGTTTTCGTAAGCCAAGACTTCCTGCTCTCCGCGCAATTTTGTCCTTCCATAAACCGAGATTGGGTTCGGTATGGATGTAGGAAGGTACGCGCTCTTTGACTTGCCATCGAAGACGTAATCGGTTGAAATTTGTATCAGTCTCGCGCCAGTGAGGGATGCCACCTTAGCCAATTTGGCTGGAATCACCGCATTTGCGAATTGGGCTTGCTGGGTAAGTGTCTCTGCAAGATCTACATTTGTGAAGGCAGCGGCGTTGACAATCACTTCGATGCCGTCGAATAACAAGGCCAATGCCTCGGCAGGTAAATCAAAGTTCAGATTCCCTCGATGGAATACCCTGCGAGAAATACCCTGCTGGGGGAGAGAGATTGACAGCTCCCGCCCAAGCATGCCCTTTGACCCGACTACTCCCCAAACCATCCTTAAAGTGTAGTCTTGGAGTCGAACAGAAGGGTTTTAGTTGAGTTATCAAGAAGCTAACCTCAAGGGTGTATACCTATTTACCCCCAAAATTTTTGAGGACTCTCGTGGTCACTTTTTTGAATCATTCCGGGTTGATAGCGCGTTGAGGGAAATTGGCCAAGACTTTCAAGTGGCCCAAGTAAATAACTCGCTCAGCTCTAAGGGGGTTCTCCGTGGTGTCCACTTTCAGCAGCAACCCTCAGCTCAGGGGAAGTTTGTCTCTGTGCAAACTGGTTCGATCTACGATGTGGCGGTGGACCTTCGAAAAGGGTCTCCCACTTTTGGTGAGTGGCAAGGTTTTTTTCTTTCCGAAGCGAATAAGCAAAGCCTTTTTTTAAGCCGCGGCATTGGCCACGCTTTTTTATCTCTTGAAGAAAAAACCCAAGTGAGTTACCTTTGCGATGCTCCCTTCAATCCAATAAATGAGAGATCGATTCATCCCCTAAGCCTAGCTATCGACTGGCGAGACATTGCTTCGCGTAACGATATCGGAGATTTCTCAATGAGTGAAAAGGACAGAATCGCGCCGGAATTTGATAAGTACTCGGGCCCACTCTTTGGTTTCTAGTCTCACAACACCCCTACCTTAAGTTAACGTTGTAGAAAGGATCTTGAATGAGGGCTTCGCCCCATTTTTTTACCATCAGATTCTTTTCGCTCGCAGAACGCTTTATTTGCTGAGGATTTGAATCGTAGCCTCGTGAAATTGACTCAAAGTGAAAAAGCCTGGCATCCGGAGTCCACACCACTCGTAATCCAGTTGCTCTGAGCTTCATGCAAAAGTCAACGTCGTTGTAGGCCACCGGAAGCTCCTCATCCAAGCCACCGACGCCAACAAAATCAGACTTCCGAACCAGAAGACATGCAGCCGTAACCGCAGACAGCTCCTGAGCGACTAAAAGCCTGTTAGCGTACCCAGTGCTCTCCCCGGGAAAGAACTTGTGAAAATGTTCGGGCCCGTTGGAGCCCAAGACGACACCTCCGTGTTGGATCAGTCCATTACTAAAAAATAATTTTGCACCCACAGCTCCAACATTTTTGCACTGGGCGTGACGCATCATGTTTGTTAGCCAGTCAACATGCATGGCTTTTATATCGTTGTTGAGGAGCAAGACATATTCTCCGGAGGATGCGGCTACCGCTCTGTTATTGAGTGCCGAGTAGTTGAATGGGGATTCATCTCTTATAACAACCACGTTCTCTAGTTTGTCGATTTCAGACAGGTAAGCCAGAGTTTCCTTGTCATCACTTCCGTTATCAATAATTATGACTTCTACGTTCGAATAGTCGCAGAATTGCAAAACAGAAGCTACAGCCTGTTCAAGCATGGATTGCATATTTCTGGTGGGAATTATGACCGACACCAATGGTAACTTATTTGGAAGTTCTAAAACTAAACGATATAGGCGGTCCTGGCCCTGAAGCGCCTCTACCTTTCCATCTATTTCTAAGCGTTCGACTCTGGCCTGAAGAACCCCGAGGCCCACATTTTTGCGAGATGGTCCTAAAGAAGTATTGGGGCTTTTCAGCTGAGCCCGAAGCCGTCGCTCGTAGAGGGCTAATGGAACATGTCTAACTTCAGCTGAATTCAGCAAGTCGAATGCTCGCAATGAAAATTCGTACACCTCTGCTCCAGCAAATTCAGACCTAAATCCTCCAAGATTACAAAAGAGCTCTTTTTGGATGCAGAGCGAGTTACCAAAATAGTTGTAGCCCCAGGATAGTTCCCAGTTTGGGTCACTTTTGTAATGATGCCCGACCCTCCTCCCCAAGCGGGATGTGATGACTTCATCCGAATACAAAAAACGTAAATGCGGATTTACTTTTAAGGTCGTGGCCAATACTCTTAGGGCGCCCTTCGCCAGCCTATCTCCCTCTCCTAGTAGCACAAGATGCCCGCCCTTCGCGATTTTGGCCAGAGAGTTTGTGGATTTTGAGTTCCCCCCACGAGCCTTAGACGTGAGGCTTTTAACTCCAGGCATAGTAGTTGCCTTCTCTAGAGCTCTGATTGTTCGAAACTTGGTCGAAGCATCATCGCAGATGCACAACTCCCAACCCAGATAGCTTTGCTTCCTTACGCTTCTGATTGCGGCAAATATTTGTCGAGGTGACGCGTTGTGAACGGTCATTAGGATGCTAAAAACTGGATCGTCACCAGGTTCGCGATCTACCCCAGCATTGAATAATTCCTCGTTCAGGACATCTGTGGCATTACCCAGAATGTTTTTGGCGCGAGTGGTATCACGATTTTGGAATAGAGGGCTAGGAGCGGTCGCTGCGACTATAGCGCGTAAACCGGTCCTAACCCCACGCTTAGAAAGCAGCTCTATAACTATCCGGAGAGACGGGCCGACTCCTCCAAATCTCAAAATTAGGCCTTTCGCGGACTTAAGTCTTCGCCGAATTCGCATTTCGCTCCTTGTAAAGTCATACGCACCCCCTTTACGAGAGATAATCTAAGCTACTTAGTCTGACTCAGCCAATTTTTGATATCTGAATTTTTTCTTAGATTATCCTAGAAACTTAGAGTTCGGTTCTTTCCAGATAATGATTCACTACAGACTTTAATCCATCCTCAAATGACTGATGCCGTGGTTTCCAACCAAGTTCACTTGACGCCTTAGATGCATCAATAGCGTACCTCAAGTCGTGTCCCGGTCTGTCGTTCACGAATTCCAAGAAACTCTCACTTAGGCCTAACTCTTTTAGGACTTGCCTAGCAACATGAAGGTTCGTTCTCTCCCCATTGGAGCCAAGAAGGTATGTCTCCCCTAATCTGCCATTGTTAATTACCGCCCACACTCCATCTATATGATCATCGACATGAATCCAGTCACGAACATTCAGGCCTTCACCATAAATTTTGGGCCTCACGCCTCTCGCCGCCAGCAAAATTGTCCTCGGGATAAATTTTTCTTCGTGCTGAAATGGTCCGTAGTTGTTCGAGCAGTTTGAGATAGTTGCCCGCAGTCCAAAAGACCTAACCCAGGCCCTCACTAACATATCCGACGCAGCCTTGGTTGCCGAATACGGAGACGAAGGATTGTAGGAAGATTCTTCAGTGAAGCGCTCCTTAGAACTAAGAGCAAGATCGCCAAACACCTCGTCGGTGGAAATATGATGTAATTGAACGTCATATTTAACACAAGCTTGAACGAGCTCGAAGGTGCCCGTAACGTTGCTCTCCAAAAACGGCCTTGCATTGATTAGAGAGTTATCGTTGTGAGATTCGGCAGCAAAATGAACCACTAGATCGGACTCCGAAACAAGCTGATCCACGAGCTCGCTATTTGTGACATCCCCGTGTACAAAATCGATGTTGGACAAAACACCATCCAAGTTTGAAAGTGAGCCTGCATAAGTGAGAGAGTCGAGGACCCTGATCGAAATACCCTGTCGAGTCGCTAACGAACGCTGCACAAAGTTAGAGCCAATAAACCCTGCTCCGCCGGTAACTAGCACCCTCATATTTTTAGACCTTTCCCGCGAGTAGACTACGCTAGCTCTGAAGGCTAAGGGGTAATGGCTATGGGAAGTCTAAAAGGAATCATTCTGGCTGGCGGGCGGGGTACTAGACTCCACCCCTTGACGATCGCAGTTTCGAAGCAGCTTCTTCCGGTTTATAACAAGCCAATGATTTACTACCCGTTGACCACTCTCATGCTTGCCGGGATAAAAGAGATTTTGATAATTACCACCCCTGATGATGAGGGCCAATTTAGACGCTTGCTTGGAGACGGTTCACAGTGGGGTATTTTTCTTGCCTATGAAGTCCAAGATCATCCAGGTGGCGTAGCAGAAGCCTTCATAATTGCTGAGGAGTTCATTGGGGACTCGGATGTTGCGCTTATCTTGGGTGACAACTTATTTCATGGTCATGGACTGGGGCGCAGTTTGCAAAACATAGCTGTTGAATCTGGTGCATACGTCTTCGCATATGAAGTTCCCGAACCTGGGGCCTATGGCGTTGTAGAGTTCGATCTAGACTTCAAAATCCTATCGATCGAAGAAAAGCCGAAATCCCCCAAGAGCAACCACGTGATTCCAGGCCTATATTTCTTCGATAACAGAGTTAGCAGTTTCGCGAAAGCGCTCTTACCTTCCGCAAGGGGTGAGCTGGAAATTACGGAACTAATCCTAAAATACCTTGAATTAGGTCAATTAAAAGTCGAGGTCTTGGGCAGGGGAGTTACGTGGCTAGACGCGGGAACTATTGAGGCTCTTTCTGATGCCAGCGAATTCGTCAGAGTGCTGGAGAAAAGACAAGGCTTTCCTATCGGACAACCTGGCAGTGTCCTTCTAGACTAGTGGCGTTAAAGTTAACTGTTCATTGGTTCCATCCAAAGCGAATAAGGTGACACAATGCCAATGCCTCTGGTTCTGATTGGAGTTTCGGACGCTGAACACAGCAGAAGCCTTCAGCTAAAGAGGTACCTCGGTGCGCACTCAACACAGCTTCTTGAAGTTGGGTGGCAACGAAACGCAACCATCGGCATTGGCCTCTTAAACAGGCAGTCTTCTTTTCTTAGGGCCCTCCCATCGGCAGTAGCCAGCGTCTTCAGATTTAATCTCAAACTGCTGCTGGCGCGAAACTCTCAGACTGTAGTTGTGGCCCATCCATGCCAACTGAACCTAGCCATGGTTTATCCCCTGGCCTTTTTGTTGCGCAAACACGTAGTAGTTGACTTTTACACTTCCCTCTATGACACTTTGGTCCTCGATAGGGCCTTAATTCGAGATCATAGCGGCTCATCTTGGGTACTGAAGAGGATTGACTGGCTGACCCTGCGCTTAGCGAACTCAGTTATTTTTGATTCTTACTCGAACCAAGAAAGATTCATGCGAAATAGCGAACAGGCATCCAAAAAGAGCACTGTTGTATACCCGTCTCCTCCCGGCAGCTTTCAAATTCCCCTCCAAAGGCCCTTAGGGGAGAAGCGGGATGTAATTTTTGTAGGAAAGTTTTCGCCCCTGCAGGGACTTGGGCACATTTTGACCGCGGCAAGCCTGCCAGAGCTGTCAGATATAACCTTCACAATTGTTGGATCCGGGCAAAACTCAAAAATCGCGAGTGAGTATTCGAAGAACCGAAACATCAAATTTATTGACTGGATCGACTATGAAGGGTTGCCCGCAGAAATTCTCAACCACTCGGTCGCTTTAGGAGTGTTCGGCGAATCCGTAAAGGCCGGCTCCGTTTTTCCAAATAAGGTTATTGAGAGCCTTCGTTTAGGCGTCCCTTGCATAACAAGAGAGGGCGAGGTCTCGGAAAAGTTTTCCGACATCGGATGCGAGTTCGTTACTGCTGGGGACCCCAGCCAGCTCGCCAGGAAAATAATGGATTTGATTTCGAATCCAGAAAGATTGAGCCAGCTAAAAAGTCAGGCCACTGTATTTTCAGCTGGTATTGGCTCTGACGCTGAACAGTGTCGTAGATTTTCGAAAGTTTTACCGACTCTCAGCAAGGGCTAATAACGAAAATCTTTTGCCGAAGGGCCTCGCTTCAGGAATCGTTAGGTAACAAACTTTAGGGAATAGACTCTGCGTGGTGATTGAAAATAAGTTTTCTTTCCAGGGAGGAAATTCAGCAATGGTTAAATTATTAGTGCAAATTCCATGCCTGAATGAAGAAGGCACTGTCGGCGATGTGATCACGGCCATCCCTCGCCAAATTCCCGGATACAGCGACGTTCACGTGCTGGTAATAGACGACGGCTCGTCCGACAATACAGTGGCAGCAGCGATCAAAGCGGGAGCCGACTTGGTTCTCTCTTCCAACGGCAACAGGGGGCTAGCGAGATCCTTTGCGCTGGGCCTTGAATTCAGTCTGGCCGAAAGCTATGACGTAATGGTAAACACCGACGGCGACAACCAATACTTCCAAGAAAAAATCCCCCTGCTGGTTGGGCCTATAACTCAAGGATTAGCCGACATAGTTATTGGTGATCGAGAAACCGGGTCTCTTAAGCACTTCAGCTTTGGAAAAAAGATCTTTCAAAGACTTGGCAGTCGCATTCTTGGCTTGGCGGCTGGTCTCAAGGTTGGCGATGGTGCAAGCGGGTTTAGGGCCTACTCTCGCTATGCAATGTCGAAGCTATTTATTGCCACGAAGTTT
>Ga0306865_1000369_pt1 | contig 19147 bp, 18 predicted proteins | sample AntRauTorckE5431_FD_190441 | JGI IMG/M metagenome (GOLD analysis project Ga0306865, IMG submission 190441) | Saline lake microbial communities from Rauer Islands, Antarctica - Metagenome Torckler E5 #431 (v2) (version 2) | ecosystem: Environmental > Aquatic > Non-marine Saline and Alkaline >... | reverse complement strand
AACTAAAAGAAATAATACCATTATAACAATGACAGTTTTTACATTTTTGATGTTATGTTCTGTCATTATATTCGCTCAAAAAGCGTCACCAAAAATCGAAAAATACCCAGAACTTATTAAAGCAATGGAATTTGATTCAGAGGAAAAAGGGGTGATTAGTTATACGGTAATATCAAATATTCTACAAAAAGAAGAAACCAAAGAAGTGAGATTTAACGTAGAAGTCGATAAAGAGCAAAAAGTAGTGGTTGAGGTTTTTAGCGAAGAGGGAGATTTAATCGAAGTGATTTATAACGATTATATGTTGGGAGAAAAGAAAAGTCAATTTTTGATTAAAGCTAAAAATTGGGATTTACAACAAAATCATTATTTGAGAGTCACAACGGAAGATTATATCGAAAATCACGAAATCGCATTCAATGATTGAGATTTTAGAAGTTAGATTCTTGCACTATAACAATAAAAAAAGCAGACATTCCACAATGTCTGCTTTTTTTATGGACGCAAAATACTTATTTTATCAATTCCAAATTCGTAATCACAGGAACTTCACGTATTACGCCCTCCATAAAACCTCCTCCTTTGTAAGTCTCTTGTAAGACTACTTTAAACGTTATATCGAAGGTTTTACCCTCATATTTATCTTCGTTTTCTTCAAGTCCATATTGTTTAAAGGTGTTGGCAGCAGCATTTTCTGAATTTGACCAAAACGCTTCTCCAAAGTCATAGCCAATCCTTTTTTCGGCATTACTAAATGTCATGTGAAAATAATCGCCTTGTTCCGTACCTTTATAAACAGCTTGAACTGTTTGTGGATTATCGTTTAAATTTTGTGAAGTAAACGCCCCAAAAACCCAGACAGATTTACCATTTTTTTCGATTCTGTACCAATAATCGGTTTCTATACCAATGGTTTCATAATTATCGGTTATGTCCAAAATATCAAAAGCCTCCCCTTTCTGCAATTTTGTCATCGCTTTTGCACTGGTCGAAGGTTGCTCTCGAACATTGACATTATCACCAATAATATTGAGCGAACTACCGATAACTTGTTGCTGTTCCTCGATTTGAATCTGTTCTTCAATTTGTTGTGTTTCCGCTTCACCGCTATTACAGCTCGAAATTAAAATTATTAGCGAAAGCAGTAATAGCATTTTATTAAAATTTTTCATTTTTCATTTTTTATTAATAACGAAATTACCAATGTTTACTAAATCGGTTTGATTTCATACAATTTAGCTTTATATCTTCCAATTCGATATTTTCTAAAAGGAATTAAGTTTTTTAAACCCAAATAGCTCATTGCCGCGCCTAAAGCCCCTACAAATAAGGCATAAAAAGATAAAAGTATAGGACCTCCAAACCCATTGTTCACATTACCACGATTACTATTGAGCAATGCAACAAGAATAATGGTTATCAATAATATTATTGCGGCAACCAATAAAAAGTAAACGCCTAAAGCGGTAAGCAAAAAAGACGCGAAACTCCAAAAAGTATATTGTCGCCGAATGCTGCCAATATCTTCGATTCTTACTTTATCAATTTCATCGCTGCGCATATTATGTACCCACATTTCACCATTTTTGAAGCGGATAATTTTCCCTTTCTGCCTTGTTTGATTTCCTTTTGATTGATAAACGATGTAATCATTTTCTCGAAACATTTGACTTTCGAATGTCGTCACGCCTAACCGATCTAAGCGACTACTTTTCATAGGAATCATTTTCAAGAAAACTTCCGCGCGAATGGTATCATCAAGGTGATGAATGACAGCTTTTGATGAAAAACTTAAACCGATAAAAAACAAAACGGAGAGCAAAGTCCTATACTGCATATTTTATATATTTTTGATTAGATAATATTTATTCGTGAAGGTAGGAATGATTTAAGAATTAGGTTGTTTGGACGGGTGAAAATCAAAAAAAAATAGGCATAAACTAAAAAGCAAGTTTCAACTTGATTGAAACTTACTTTTGGTTTATTTTGCAATCGTGAAATAGAAAGTCGTACCTTTTCCAAGAGTAGATTCTATCCAAATTTTACCACCATGTTGGGCGATAATTTTTTTACAAATGGCTAAGCCTAAGCCTGTTCCTTCAAATTCGGCTTTATGATGTAGTTTTTGAAAAAGGTCAAAAATACGTTTATAATAATCTGCTTTGATACCAATTCCATTATCCTCAACGTAAAACTGCCAATGAGTACTGGTTTCTTCACAATTAATATTGATAATTGGTTGAATATTAGATTCTTGAAATTTGATAGCATTCGTGATTAAGTTTTGGAAAACTTGTTTGAGTTTAATCATGTCCGCATTAATTTCAGTAGAACAATTATTATAATTTATAATTGCATTTTTTTCTTGTATCGTTGTTTGAATTTCCGTCGTAATTGCTACCAAAATATCTTCCGTCGGAAACGTTAACTTTTGAATAGGCTGGCTATTTATTTTTGAGTAGGATAATAAATCATCAATCAAATCTCTCATATTTCGACTTGCCGAAATTATAAAATCTAAATATTCTTTACCGTCTTCATCTAATTTATTTTTTAGATTTCGTTCTAATAATTGCGAAAAGCTAATAACGGTACGAATAGGTGCTTTTAAGTCATGTGAAGCGATATATGCAAAATTTTCAAGCTGCATATTACTTTCAATATATTGTTCTAATTTTTGATTTTTTTGATTTAACTCATCAAGCTGCGTTTTTATCGTTTCTGCTTTTTCTTTTAGAGCTTGTCTTGCGTGAAGACGCTCTAATTCCGTACTCGCCCAAGATGTGTAAAGTTCCATGACATCTTGTAAGGCATCTAAATTCTGAATAGGTCCTGTACCAACAGACGCAAAATGTCCAATAACATTTCCACTTTTATTTAATAATGGATAGCCGAGATAGCTTTTTCCACCCCAAATTTGTATCGTATTATTCTCCGTATAAACTTTATCTAAATGATTGCTATAAATGACTTTTTGTTGGATTTCATAAATTTCGGAACAAGGCGTTTTTGATAAATTATACGTTACATTCTCAATTATGGACTTTTGTGCCGAAAAGGCTAAGGTTTGAATTTTTTGTCCATCCTCAGTTGGTACGCCTATGAAAACATAAGGCAAATCAAAGGCTTCTGATAATGCAGCGACTAAATTATTCAAATGTTCTTGAAACGTACCGGTTACCAATCGATCATTGATTAATTTTATAGCATCATCTTTTAGCTTCTGTCCTGTAATTTCTTTGAAAGTACAATTGATGACTTCTTCGCCGTTCATTGATAGAAACATCGCCGTTGCTTCTATCCATATTTTATTCCCTTTGAAAGTAGTAATTTGTGATTGTCCAGACAATCTATTTTTGCCATAAAATAAGGAAATAACGACCGCTTGAAAAAACTGAAAGCAAGGCTCACCAAGTATAGTTTCGAAATTTTTACGATAATAGGCTTTGCTATTGGCTTCCGTCAATGCTAACATGGCATCATTGACATCAAAAATAGCGGAATCGTAAAATAATTCTTTTACGAAATTCGGATATTCATCAATATATGTCTCTATATTTTCTATTCCCTGTGCTTTTAAATTAGCAATTGCATCTGAAACATTGGTAACACTCATTTCATGTATCGGTACGGGGAAGTTATCGAACAAAAATTTATATCGATGAAATTGACCATCATAAAGATTGTTGCTTCCTGTTTTTTGCTGAGTTTCTAACATTTGTTTAGTGGTTTATAAAAAAAATATAAATAATTGTGCCAAAATAAGAAGATAATCTACTTAATTTATTGTTTTTAGAAAAACTAAACTAAAATCTAATCTATTATGATATATGTCACAAATTAGTTCAATTCATTGAAAATAAAAATCTTTCCAAAAGTAATAAAGAATCCCAAATTGAAATCATTTAGTATTTTTTTTAATACGTAAAGTGTTGAATGTTAGTTGATGTTTTTCTTGGCATCTTATTGGTTGACATAGGCTTGTAACCAGTAATTATAATTTCAACACAATCGAATTACCAAAAAACTATACAATGAAATACTTTTTATTAATAATCGTCGCTTTACTAATTTTTACAAATGTCGATGCTCAAATATTAGGTTCTTCATCAACGAAGATGCAGGGAGGAGTGAAAGGAAAAACACAAGACTTGGCACTTCAAATTGGTTTTTACGAAGTAGGAACGGACTTGATGAACGAAACGATGATTTTCAAAAATATGCCTGTTTCGGAAAAAAACGAATCTGAAACCTATAGTATTGATTTAAAAAGTGGTAATGAAAATTATGATAATTTTATCGAATTATTGACTGCTGAAAGTAATGCAGTTTTGAAAATTGGTCATACTGTAAATCGTATTAATAATCACATTGGGCAAAGTGTAGAAGATTGGTTTGATACGACTTTGGTCGGAAAAGAAATTGGAAAAATCGAATTGGTTATTACAAAAGTTGATTTCGCTACACCAGGAACAGATAGATTAAGTGACGGGAATTGGACAGATTTTTTCTACGAAATTACAATCAATGTTTACGGTAAAGATGAATTGGTGGTTCAGAATTAAAATAAATAAGCAAATTTAAGATAGAAAGTACAATACATGCAAATTTTTATAAAAAAGCAAAATAACAATTTTTAAAGTTAAGCAAACAAACAATTTCCAATCAATAACAATTTTTAAAATTAGGCACGCAGTAGGCTTTTCCAAATTATTTTTTATTAGGATGAAAAAAAATAGGTTTAATAAGTTTCATGATAATTAAAATGGCGACCACTGGTCGCCATTTTTTTTTGCATAATATTGAAACTCATATCCTCACCCAAAGTGAGGGTATGAGTTTTGCCTGTCTTTGTTTCCTATTTTCTAAAACTTGACAATTGGCAAAATAACTTGCTCGTTCGTCGTTGTAATTTGTAAAATATAGTTGCCGTAAGGCAAATCGCTAATATTGACTCGTAATTTCTGTTCGCCAACAGGTAACTTTCCTTCTGAAACGGTCTTAATAATTTGACCATTTAAGTTATAAATGACCATGTTAATATCTTCCGTTTGTGTCAATGTAAACTCAATATTTACAAAATCCTGTGCAGGATTCGGAAATATTTTTGCTTTCAATGGCTCTATTTCAAACGCAGAAGTATTGGTAATAGACGGTGTGTTTAACGGTTGATCGGTATATAAACGATATTGACCGGCTTGTAAAGTGATTTGTGCGGAAGTACTGGTTACGTTCAAACTATCACCTGTGAAAAACTCATACCACATTCCTGTATGCTGAAATGCAGGATTAACATTTCCGCTTGTCACATCAAAATTTCCCAAAATTACAACATTCATGGAAGCGTGATTCAATCGAATTCGCTTGAACATTCCACCCAAGGCATAAGTAAAATCTGTTGTACGGAAAACATCGTGATTTAATCGTAAATCAATCAATGATTTATTAATATCGTACAACCGTTGGCGATTCACTTCTTGGAAATAATTCCACAAAATCGGTTTATTACAAACTCTACACGGCACATCAATTGAAATATCATAGCCAACTTCTTGAAATTGCCAAACCATTTTTGGGCCAGGAATAGGGTAGAAGAAGGCAGAACCCAAAGCCATACGACGCAAAGCAACTGCTTCATCACGGACATCGTGCGAAGTATTACTTTGATTTCCTGCTGAAAGCATGGCGTACATTGCACGTTCTTCGTCATGTGACTCAATGTAAGAAACCAAATGCGGATCCGACCAACCTCTTCCAGTGTAAGTTCCCCAGCTCATATTGCCAGAATAACCTTTCAAAGCGTTCGCATAATCGTGTGTGGCATTGCCCCAAAGCATCATACCATAATTCGATAATTGCGTTTCTTCGGTATTATCTGCCCAATGTTCCAAAATGATATAAGCCTCTGAATTGGTTGCCCAAATTTTATCTGCCATTCTTTTTAATAAATTAATTCGAGTCGCATCAAAACTAACATCGCCTGTATTCGTGAATCCTTTTGTAAAGTCAAATCGAAAACCGTCCACATTATATTCGTCCATCCAATATTTATTGATTCTATCCATATAATACTGCACGGCAAGACTTTCGTGATTAAAATCAAAACCCCAACAGTTCGGTGGATGTGGGCAACTGGCATTAAAATACGGAGAATTTGCAGCGGGTGCGTTCGCTCCCGAATTCCAATATAAGCCCACCAAAGGGTTTTGACCAAAAGCATGATTGAAAACCATATCAATAATCACGGCAATTCCTCGATTATGGCATTCATCTATAAACGCTTTAAACTTTTCTGGTGTGCCGTAATATTTATCTAAAGCCATGTGGAAAGACGGATTGTAACCCCAACTCTCGTTGTTTTCAAATTCGCCAGGAGGCATTAATTCAATTGCATTGATGCCCAAGTTGGAAAGATAATCTAAGGTATCAATCAAGGTTTGGTAATTATGAGCTGATACAAAATCACGAACCAATAATTCATAAATCACCAAATCTGTTTTCGCAGGAGCTGCAAAATTTGTGGTTTGCCAATTATAAGCTGCTTGTCCTGGGTGAATAATTGTCACAAAACCACTCGTTTGTCCATTAGGATAAGGATGCGGATTTGGATACGTTGCTGCGTCAATGTTACCGTCTGAATTAGGATCCAAAATCAAACTACTATAAGGATCTGCAATTTTAATTTCGCCATCAACCCAATATTGATAACCGTAACGTTGGTCGGGTGTCAAACCAGTAACTTCGAGCCACCAAGTTTCGTTATCCGTTCCTTTTTTCATATAAAAATTCGGGTCGGGAGTCCAACCTGTGAAGTCACCTAAAACGTAAACGAAATTTTTATTTGGTGCAAAAAACTTTAAAATTACGGTAGAATCATTGATATAATTTGCTCCATATTCTAAGTTTGCAGGTGGATCCTGAACCACTACCGTAGGATTTGCGGTATAGAAAAACGTATCTCGAACCGTTGCTGCTCCATTATTTGCGACTAATTCAACGGTGTGCAAACCTTGTGTTGCAACGGTTAGTGTATGATTAATCGTTGTTGCGTTATTTTGACTTGCAATCAAATTACCATCGTCAAAAATTTGTAAGGTTGAGTTGGTATTTGCAGCACCTTGTATATCAATGGTTTCGTTTATATTAGCAATTTGAGTAACATCGTAAGGCTTAAAAAACTTAGCCAACAAACCTGCATTTGCAGGATAAACATCATAATAAATATCTGAACCATCAGCCGCACGACCGACAATATTTCCGGCTGCATCACGGAAAACAAAAGATAATTGTAAAACCGTTGTACCGTTTGGAAAGCCATAAAAGTTTCCAATATCAATTGTAATTTGGTGTAAATCATTACCCAAATTTGTCATTATGGTATTTGGGTCAGCCGTTCCCCAGTTACCCTGTACGAATTTCCAATCCGTAGGCGAAGTAGAAGCCGTCGTAATTACGCCGGCATGTGCATAAACGGTTGACGTACCAACTAATGCACCGTTGCCAGCCGATGCGTCATAAATGACGGTGACCACATCATTTTGCATTGGAAACGTGGGTGTAATTTGTAATATTTGTGCATTCAGCGTGAATGCAAAGCTTATTAATAATAGTGTAAATGTGTTTTTTGATTTCATAATTTTGTCATTTTTTGTAAATATTTTAACGTAAAATAATTTTCAGCACGCTCGTTTATTTCCCATAAAGAACGATACTTTAAAAGTCTTATTGACAACAGATTCATTATTTTAACATCATTTTAGGGTTGTCGAATTTGGTATCTTTAGGGAAACTATAAACTACTTCTATAAAACTTGAAAGATGCTTGTTTAATTGAAGTGAAATCGGCATCGTTTTTTAAAATATTAAATCATTTATAAAATCCTTTGTATGAATTATTGTATTTTAGCGGAAATCATGTTTTCATATAAAAGTCGTTGTGTCAAAATTTACTGATTTTATTAGAAATAAGTAGATAGGAATTAGGAATGATAAAAATTTGATAATCAACGATTTATAATATTAAAAAACTTTCAAATAGTTGCATGAAACACTTTTATACCTAAAAAATTAATCAATAAAAAAACGAAATAATATGGCTTTTGATGATAAACAATACGAAGTGGCTCAAAAACGAGTGAAGTTAAAAAAAGGATTTTATAGACATTTGGCGAGTTTTATTGTCATTGGGCTGTTCTTTTTTATCATAAATTTAACGACCGATCCGACCGATATTTGGTTTCATTTTCCGATGGTGGCTTGGGGGATTGGTTTGGCGTTTCATTATATTAGAGTTTTTGGTGTGCCTTACGTTGGGGCATTAGACGGAAATTGGGAAGCAGAAGAAATAGAAAAAGAACTGAATAAAATGCGAGGAACTCGTCCAGAAAAGCCAAAATCATTAAGCGCTGAAAGCCACGAAATTGATGAATTAGATTTAGATAACCGTTATCATTTTAATAAAGAAGCAGCAGATTCAGATAAGTGGGGAAATTATGACGACAAAGACTTGAAGACGTTGCGAAAAGATTTTGATGAAGAATTTAAATAATAAAACAATTATTTTATTATATATTTGTAGTACCAGCGAGCGATAGAGATATAAAGTAACTTTTATATCTCTATCGCTTTTGTTTTTTATAGTGTGTAAAATTTTGTTTTTCAGCGTTTTATAATAAAAAAAATAACATCTAAAAAATATAGCTTTATGAAAGGAATGGTCTTTACAGAGTTTTTAGAAATGGTCGAAGATAAGTTTGGGTTCGATACCGCAGATGATATTATTGAGACGTCGAAAGATAAATTATCGACTGAAGGTATTTATACCGCAGTAGGAACATATCCGCATACCGAGATTATTACGTTGGTAACGAATTTGAGTACGGTGACCAAAATTTCTGTGCCAAAGTTAGTTCATGTCTTTGGCGAACATTTATTAAATCAATTTGCAAAACATTATTCAGGGTTTTTTGAGTCCGCTGATACGACTTTTGATTTTTTAAAAAGTATTGATAATCATATTCACGTAGAAGTATTGAAATTATATCCTGACGCAGAGCTACCTCGTTTTAGCTGTTTCCATCCGAATGATGACACCGCTAAATTAACGATGATTTATACTTCCGAACGAGGGATGAGTGATTTGGCTTCGGGATTAATTGAAGGTTCGATTAAGTATTATAATGAAAACATTACTTACGAAAAAGAATTAATGACAGAAGATGGCAAACAAGTAAAGTTTGAGTTAATTCATCACGCTTAAAAAAACTGAAATACGTGTTTTTTTATTTTGATAATTTCAGGATTTCATGAAAACGGTTGATTAATGAAAAAAGATAGTATGAAATCAATGGACGAAAAAAATGACGAAAACCTGTTTTCAGAAAAGCGTTACGCCTTGTTATTAGAGGAGTCGAGGCTTAAAGAGGTCGAAACTCAGAAATGGAAAAAGCGGTTTGACCGAGAACGTCGGGCGCGAAAAGAGGCAGAAATGATTTTAGAAGTAAAAAGTAGAGAATTATATCAATCGAATTTACAATTAGCTCAATTTAATAGTGAATTAGAAAAAGAAGTAAAAAAACAAACAGAGGCTTTAGAAGAAAATATTACTTCGTTAGAAAAAGCAAATAATAATATTCGACAATTTACCTATTTAGCATCGCATGACTTAAAAACGCCACTCCGAGCTATTGGCAGCTTGATTGGTTTTATCGAGCAAGACTTAGTGACTTACAAGGTTTCAGAAGATTTATTAGAGTGTGTTCACTTAATCCGAACTCGTGTTAATAGAATGCACCGATTATTAAATTCTATTTTAGAATATTTGAATATCGGAAAAGGAAAATTAAGAACAGAACCTGTTTCTATAAGAGAAGTTGTCTTAGATGTTCAGAATAGCTTATCTTTTAAAATAGAACCCCAAATTAATATGCTCGATGATTTATTTTTAATTGATACGAATAAAAATCAATTGTATAAAGTATTAAAGCATATTATTGAAAATGCGATTAAATACCATCTAAATCCCGAAAATGCAATTATCAATATTTATTCTGAAAAAGATGAGAAATATGGAAGAATCTATATTTCAGATAATGGGCCAGGTATAGCAAAACGTTATCACGACCGAGTTTTTCAAATCTTTCAAACTCTCGCAACAAAAGATAAAAACAAAGAAAGTATTGGTATCGGTTTACCAATCGTCAAAAAAGTAATCGAAGAAGAAATGAACGGAAAATTACTTTTAGAATCAGACGAAGGACAAGGCGCAACCTTTATTTTTTGTTTTCCAATTGAATCAGTGGTTGAATTTGCGATTGAATGAAAAATAAATCATTCGGTATCAATCATATCTTGATTTTGAATCAACCAATCTCGGTTTAAAATAATCCGTAAGATACTTTGCTGAAATTTAGACTTTTTTGTGGCAACTTGAACTTATTAAATCAGTTGATTTGCCAAATAACGATATTCGACAAGCGACTTTGAATCGCCCGTCGAATGCTCACAAAATATAAAAGTCCGCCTAATGTCCAGCGAACCATAGCTTGATTTTTTTATAATTGCTTATCCTGGATCTTCAATACGATATTCCAATTTAATAATCTGATAGTTATCGTCATAATACAGTTCCATAGTAGGTGATGCTCCTAAATCAATATAAGCTATATTCTCTTTAAGATTAGAAAACTCCGTTAATATCACAAGTCTATCCCACCATGCAGCGTGATTTTTTATATCAAAATCAAGATCGTAGCTTTTAGGTGCATTTTTGTCACCCCAACCATTTCCATCACTGTTTACTCGTAGTCTAATTATTGTATCAATCTGCGCCGGTCTTAAACTATCTATTTCTCCACCTATCAAACCATCTACTCTGTCTTCTTCATAGTAGATAAATGTCCAATTATCCGCAAAAAATAAACTCGAATTTTTTCCATCCTTGAGGCTTATTATAAATTCTCTGGCTTTCCAATAAATTTCATTTGCAACTACATTTTCATTAATCAATACGAAAACTCCGTTTGACTTTATGCTATAGCTTTTGTATATTTCATTAGTTATTTCTCCGTATTCGTCGGTCTCTGTTATTTCAGTTTTAACTTCAAATAATTTATCTGACTTCAGCGTAAATGATTCCGTACTGCAATAAGGTTCATTGCAATCACAGGCGGAACACGTTATATGAGCAATCACAGAACCCTCTAAATTATACGTCGCTATATGCTGGACTTGACAAGGAGAACCTGCACCTGTTTCAAAAGTAACCAGATGAATATTATCTAATTTTTTATGAGACCTTCCCATAACATAAGTAAACCCATGAATTTCTTCCTGGTTACGCAACGATTGCACTAAATCACGAGGAAAATATTTATATAAGTAATTGGGAATATGTTTCCCTTGCGACATCAAATCTATAAAATAATCGAATGTTAAGCTATTAAAGCTGTTTGCAGAAGTATCAATTCCCTCTGGAATCTCCGTTGTCTCTGAGATGATTTTATCGGTGCTATCTTTGGGGGTTTCTTCATTTTGTGAATTCGTCTGTTCGCAGTTGACGAAAAAAACTGCTATAAATACAATCAATATTAATCTCATGATTCTATCTTTGGTTTTTAATCTGCCGCATAAAATCGGCATGTAAGGAAGTATTATTTAATATAATTACTAATCGAATTATCGAATAAAATTAATTTTAACTGATTGATTTTTACACATAAAATATATGAAAGGTAGATTATAATAAAAATAGGATTTTAACCCACAATGCAAGTAAATGTAAACCTTCCCACTTCTCTGATCTGACCGTATGGAAATATCTCTGAAGAACAACGATTTATTGCTATTTTTAAAGAATTTAGATGCTAAAGCTCAAAAATTTTAATCAATTCACAAGCGTCCAACATCTAAAATACCAATCATTTTGCGACACACTCAAACCTACTTCTTATATTTCAATTGTAAGGCATTCAAAAAATTTCTTAGATACTGATCCATACAATGTTCATAGGATTTATTGCCGGGCTTACGGAAAAAAGCACTCAATTCATGTTTACTTATTTTTTTGTCTATTGAAGCGAATAGATCTAAGATATCGTCGGTCTTCAAATCGAATGCAATTTTCAGTTTCCGAAGAATTATATTATTGCTTAAAAGATCTTCTGGCACTGGTTGAGGTCCCTCTCTTTTTCCACGCTTTTCAATAATTAAACCGTTGAGAAAAGTGGACAACTCTTTATCGGTTAGTTCTTTAAATAAAGGGTCAATATCTTTTTTTAACCAGTTACATATTTCAGCTCTTTCGACATCCAAATTTGCTAATTTAAAAAGCGCAATCATTTCGGAATCATTATAATCAAATAAGTAACGTACACGTCCTAATATATCATTATTGGTCATCTGTTATTTTGTTTAATTTGTATTTTCTTTAGGCTTATTTTTTAGGTTTCTAACCTAACTTAAGTTAATTAATAAATTACTATTAGACTTGTTAGCTTTGTAAAGTCAACGACTTTGGCTTTCCCCATTAGAACGAGTTCTAAAAACGAACACTTTTTTATTGATTTTGAACAAATGGTAATTTAGGCTCAAAATTTCGACTATTTCAAAAGTGTTTAATATCTAAAATCCAGTAGCGAAGCGGTCTAATACCTCTATTCGTTGAATAAAACCCAAAGGTAATTAAATTGTAGTTATTAGTTAATTGGAACGGGCAGGTTCGCCGATACATTAAATTCAAATTTACGATAAACTGGAAACCACATTTAAAGATTTTTGAAAGTCAGCTATTTATTAATTATGCTATTTTTCCAAATTATGCTTTTCGATTATTTCAATTACCTTCTTTTCCGTCAATTTTAGCAGTTTTGTAATAGTATATAGGTGCGGCAGTACGACTTTTAGGTGCGGCAGTACGACTTTTAAGTGCGGCAATACGATTTTTAGGTGCGGCAGTACGACTTTTAGGTGCGGCAATATGATTTTTAGGTGCGGCAGTACGACTTTTAAGTGCGGCAGTACGACTTTTGGGTGCGGCAGTACGATTTTTAAGTGCGGCAGTACGATTTTTAGGTGCGGCAGTATGATTTTTAGGCTTTCTGCTTAAGGTTAAAATTTTTTCCAGTCCTCAGCCTATCCCAGTTTACTTCGATTTTTTTGATTTTAAATGCTTTTCTAAAAATGGGCTTTGGCAATGTGTCCAATTTTACGTGGGTAGCCTAAAAATACAAAAGCCGCAAAAAGACATGGAGGGTCTTGATTTTCCTTGGTGTGGTTTTGCGGCTTTTTTGGATTTGGTGATTTGGTGAAAACTTGGCAAATAAAAAAACGTAATCCGAGCGATTTCAAGCACTCGGATTATGCTATACGGAACATCCCGATTTTTCTTCGGGATACGACCGCACGTTTGGGATTGCCGTACTACGTGCAGCCTCATTTATTAGCTACAGTTTTTTTTCTCTTTTCAATTGTCGCTAACGTTTGCAGAAACGCCGTCCCGAATTCTCGGGATGGACGATTCTGCTTTTGTTCTGCATCCGTTTTTTCTTTTCTAATCGTTACAACTACATTCATTTCCAAAAACAATATTGTTTCCTTTTTTCTTAATGACTATACAAAAAGACTTCTCATCTAATCTGATATCGTCATAAGTAACATTGTTAGGAAGTTTCATATAGGAATAATAGCAGGCTTCTTTATCTGTTTGACAGCGAGGTTTTCCAAATAAGGCGATTGCTTCTTCGAAGTTTAATTTTCCCATACATTCTTTATAACGATATGTCAAAATTCGTTCAAGAAATAAACGACTATATAAATAACTGTCATCTTCTTCAACATAAAACATATTCATTTTAACAAATTCATGAAATTCCTTACAATTCTCATTGGTAATAGTTGGAGCTACTGTCGTTTTTGTAGGATATATCTTACTTTCACAAGAAAGCAAAGACATAAATACTAATAGTATTAATATTGCTTTCATGTTTTAGTGTTTTATTATTTTTTTAGTTACAAATCCTTTAGGTGACTGAATAACAAGAAAATAAATACCTTTTGCTAAGGTCGAAATATCAATTGTGCTTACATTTGTGCTTATTTTTTTACCATAAACTTCTTGTCCTTGTAGGTTTACAATTAATAGATGATTAAATTCAGAATTATTTTCAAGTTCAATATGTAAGTATTGATTTGTGGGATTTGGATAAATATTAACAATTTCATCACTAATAACTGCATTTGTAGTATTAATTATATCGCATTGACTTGACGGAACAGCTATCATTGGAGAAAGACAAGTACCACTCGGGACAGGATTAGTTGAACTTTTATTTATAACGTATTGTCCTCCCAAAATCGCAGTAGCATCTAAGTATCTGAAATAAGGATTACTAATAGGTCTAACAAGCCACCACATTGTATTGGAGTTATCGTTGTTGTGATTAAGTAAATGTGCGTGTCCTAATTCATGTAATGAAATCGTTTCTAAGTCATATTCAAATAATCCTAAAGTAAGAGTAGTATCAGTTCCTGTGTACCATTCATTCGGTGCATGAGTAGAGAATGTCATAGAGAACCGTCTTAAATAAGGGTTTGGACTACTGGAGCAATCTGGAAAAAACCACATTGCTGTTCTTGCGACAGCAGCGTTTAATGTGTTGTCAAACTTGATTAATATTTCATTTCCACTCGGTGTGTTTGGAACTGTATCATTTATGATAAAATTAACACCTGTTTGACAACGCCATGTTACTAATGCTCTTTCAAATGCTTGTTGTGCTCCTGGTACACTTATGTTGTTAGTGAAGGAAGTATCGAAGGTTAGTGTATATCCACCATTGTTGTTTCCATTTATTAATATCATTTCAGCAGGTCGAAAATTTCCATTATCATTTACAATATCATTGAAAATTGAAAACGTAACATTTAAAGTACTAAGACTTGATGGAGATATTTGTCCATTATCTGAAATTACCCTTATTTTTCCTGTTCCTGCATAGTGTGCACCAAAGTCATAAAATCCTGTATTATTATCTGTTCCATGTGAAGTTACTTTAACTTTTATTGTATCATTCTTCCATAAGATATACTCTTTATGGTGAGCACGTATCCATTCAACAGGTGAAAGACCATTTTCTGCATTAGTAAATTCTACATAGCCCAAATCTTGAAATTGACCAAATCCTGTACCAACAATAGTAATTGTATCAATACCACCACGAACAGTTTTAGGATAGAAATCTATTATAGTAGGAACAACCAAAGCATTTACATCAACATCCAATTCGTCATCAGCCTTTACCAATTCAAAAGGTTCTATCACATTAGACGAAATATCAAAAAACTCACTTGCACCTTGCATATTGATTTCATCAAATTCAATTCCTGTATTTCCTGCTAAGTTTGTAATATCAATTTTTAGATGAACTAATTGGTCTGCTGTATTATCAATTAAATATAAGGTATTGGGATTATTTGAAGAGCTGACGACTTCAATTTTTAATTTTGATGCCGAAATATCTGTTATTGTAATTGTATAATTTGGTGTTAAAATTACATTACCTTTTGTGATATTCACAATACCGCTTGCAGCCAAATTACTTCCAAAGGTTAAGGTGTTATAATCAATCAAAAGTTCGCCACTAAAAAACTCTTCTGAACTTAAAAGTGAAGCGATGTTAATGTCAAACTCCAAAAATTCATTAAACGAACCTGTAAGTGACGGATTAGCAATAGTATATTCTACAATACTTCCTCCATTTCCATTTTTGGTGATTGACTGTTTGTTTATCCAATTTTGTAATTGTTGTTCTTCATTCGTTAGATTTTTAACGATTCGTTTTTGCCCAACTTTTTGCTCAATTACTTGTAATAATTCAGTTTCAATGTTATTAAAATCTTCGTAAGCAGAACCTGCTACTAAACGTTTTTCATTATCAAGGTGATAATATCGAATAAAGCCTTGTTGAGCAACAACCTCTTGTGTTTTTGTAGGAAATTGTTTTAACGGATGATTGATACGACTTTGTTTAAAAAAGAAAACGCCTTTTGTGTGTGTCGATACTTGAAAACTGTGAAAAACTCTTTCAATCGTATCTCCAACCTGTCCGCCTGCCGTAACTAAAGAAATTTCATCAGGTACATAATTTCCTTTAAACTGTTTATAAATCTTAATTCGATTAATGGTGTAAATTTCGTTATCGGAATGGTCAAAATAACTTTCTTTTTCAATCACTTCTCCCTCAATAATAATTTCAGACAAATCTATTCTTTCGTCTAAAGTCATCATGTTTTGGCGATGTTGCCCAAAGGAAGAATAAGCAAAAAGGAGTAAACTGAATAACGCTAAGGCTAATTTTTTTTTCATGGTTTTGATATTTTATGTGTGAATAAAAATTGCTTTACATATTGTATTTTTCTACGTCGGTTTTGTTTTTCTAATGGTGCAGAACGTCCCGCAGAAACGCCGTCCCGAATTCTCGGGATGGACGATTATGCTTTTGTTGGATGCAGTATTTTATTTAAATTCTTGTAACTTTTCTAAGTTCCTATGCAGTAGCTAATTTTTATCCCTATATTACTAATTCTTTGTTCTATAAAACCTTCGTGTTCTTCTATCAATTGATAAAACTCATAACGTCCTTTTGAAATGTTTTTTGGAACATAATCCATAATCAATTGGAAATCAACAGTATTCTTGTTTTTGACTTTTAGTTTGTATCCCATTTGTAAAAATAGACTAAATATATTTTCTGTCCCACTATAAGGAATGTCTATATAAAATAAATCGACATCATTGTAAGGTGATGATAAATCTTGTACATACTGAGCACCTTCTACACCTGTAAAAGAATAATCATTGATTATCTTATAGTCAATACCAATTCCTACGTTCAAAAGTCTTTTTTTATGGTAGAATGATTTTTGTACTGATAGTGGTATATTATAGACCCACTGTGAATAGAAGTTAAATTTATTACTAAGTCTAACAACTTCAACTTGATTTTCTAAAAATAATGAAGGCTTAGATTCTAAGTCATAATTAATATTGAAAGGAACAACTCCTATTCCTGCACCAAGATTAATATAAAAGCCATTTCTTATATGTTGATTGTATGCTATCGAAAAATTGCCACTTAATGTAGGATTTGACTTTAAATATTGAGTACCTTTTTCAGCTTCGACCTTTAAGTTTTGATACAACATTGGCATAAGCGAAATTTGAAATTGACTATTATATTCTCTGTCAATCTTTTTGTTTGTATCTGCCTGTGAAAATGCAATATCGTTAATTAGACAAAGCAGCAAAATTAATGCTGCTTTGTCTATCATGGATTGTCTGTATATCATAATTACCAAGTTAAAACGTGTTGTTTCATTATTCCTGCAATACCCGAATGATTACTTGTTACCCAACTTGACTTAGTTCTCGTTGAGACTAAAATTTTATGTTCTATCTCATTTCCATAACTCGTTACGCTGGAATTATTAGGATTAAAATTTACTTGACTATCACAATCAGCCTTGCCATTTAAGGTGTTCAAATAATAACTAAATATTCCTTCATCGATTTCCTTATCTTTTGAAAATTTCTTCTCTGCGATAGAAATATATCTTAGACCTTCTATTTTTTCGTCATCTGTGTTAGTGTGATAATTTATCATCGCTAAAATATCCTCTTTACTAAAATCACCGCTTGATATTTTTTTAGTGATTTTCTTTTTCAAAGATTTTTGTTGCGCTTTATAATACCAACTTCCAATAGCAAAAAATACCAAGCCTGAAAGTGCTCCTTGAATAATTACGTCCCTCATATTTGTTTTGTTTTTTAATGGTTGCTAACGTTTGCAGAAATGCCGTCCCGAACTCTCGGGATGGACGATTCTGCTTTTGTTCCGCATCCGTTTTAATTTTTCGGCTCTTTGACAATTTCTGCATTTTTTTAAAACTTGTTCATAATTTATGTTTCAAAAGTGTTGAAGTTAGAAAGTTATTCATCAAGTGACTTTGAGTCACTTGATGAATTTGCAGAAATTGTCAAAGAACCAATTTTTCAAGTTAATCTATGTTGTTTACATAGCATAAGCATCTCCATACTTATATTCAGTTTCATCTTGAAAAATAATTTGTAGTGTATCACTTCTTGTTATTCTAAGCTCTACAAAATCACTACCTTTTGGCTGATCGTCACCTTCTATGTAATAGTAAATAGGTGAATTAATAATCTTAGTAACATTTTTACGAGTCAAAATACTATCAGAAAGTGCTATATTTCCTGTTTGATGATAATCAAATTCACGCAAACGATACTGCATAAGTAGTAAATCTTTTGTTTTCATGTTTGGAGGGAAATTTAGTAAGTCTTCTGCAAAACTTATATTGACAGTATCATGATTAAATAATGTATATAATGTATATCCTTTTCTTGTACGTCGGCGATTCATAAAAACATCAATAGTATCTTGCTGATAATGGGAAGTTATGTCAGCAATAACATGACTTTCTGTACATAAGGTATCATTACAGCTTATATAAATCTTTTTTATACAAACTTCAAGGTATTCTTCTGTATCATTTTGGCAACTAACAAAAAGGTTAATTAGACTAATAATAGCTATAATATAATTTTGATTTGACGACATTTCGTTATAATTTAAATAAATGTATTTATTTACACTATCGCTTGTAATACTCCCAAATAAAATCAAATTCCTTATATTTTTTATACTTTAATTTAAGTTTATCATAAATTTTCCAAGCATCTACTAAAGAACGTTCTTTAAATAACTCACCAAGATATAAATCGATAGTACACGCCTTGAAAGATGTTGTGATATAATTCCAACTTTTATGATTATACATTTGATGCTCAAAGGCTTTATGATGAGTTGTTTTTCCATTATTTCCTGAATATTTTTCTATACCATGTCCTTCGTCTATATGGGTCTAAGTCAGCTAAGTTATCATCAATATATAACACATCATTAGAAAGTACATTTGTATCTAACATAGGCTGTACAATCGAGTACAAAAAGTTCCCTAACTTTTTGTACTTGATTTAAGCAGCTTTGGTTGTTGTTTTTTTCAATTTTAATTGGTTGCATTTTATGCTTTCTAAAGCACTTTGAGTTTCTTCTACTGAAAAAGTTTT
>Ga0306865_1000367_pt1 | contig 19348 bp, 18 predicted proteins | sample AntRauTorckE5431_FD_190441 | JGI IMG/M metagenome (GOLD analysis project Ga0306865, IMG submission 190441) | Saline lake microbial communities from Rauer Islands, Antarctica - Metagenome Torckler E5 #431 (v2) (version 2) | ecosystem: Environmental > Aquatic > Non-marine Saline and Alkaline >... | reverse complement strand
GATCTTGTAGGTGATCTTTTTACAGAACTGATTGCCCTCGCCAAACTCCTCGCGCACGGAGTGGATGATGTCGTCGGCGTGGCTGTCGGTTTTGGCGAAGATCAGGGTTTTCGGCACTTCGTGCTTGCCATGTAAAAAGCGGCCGGGGAATATGTTCGGTAGTTTTTCTTTGAAGGTGCGAATCACAGTGCGGATCTGGTCCGGGTTGACGATATTGCGATCCAATTGTTTGCCAGCGTAGGTTTCGTCTTCATCCTGAATCTCCCACCGCTTTTTTCGGGTCAGGCGCTCGCGTTTTTCGATCTGCTGCTTGGCGGTGAGGATGCCGCCCTGTTTGGTCTTTTCGGTTTCGATGACATAAATTTCATTACCCACGTTGACACCATCGGATACGGCTTTTTCGTGGTCGTATTCGCTGACAACGTTTTTGTTGAAGAAGCCATAGGTACGGTTATCCGGGGTGGCCGTGAGGCCGATCAGGTAGGCATCAAAGTATTCAATCACCTGGCGCCACAGGTTGTAGATCGAGCGGTGGCATTCGTCAATCACAATAACGTCGAAGAACTCCGGGGGAATTTTGTGGTTATACACCACCGGCAATGGGGTTTTGCTTAAAAGGTTGGCGCCGGTCGGCGGACTTTCCTCTGTGGCTTCATCCAGCTCTTCACCCTTGAGCAGGGAGTACATGCGCTGGATGGTGCTGATGCTGACCTGGGTGTCAGTGGCCATAAAAGACGATTTGAGCCGCTGCAAGCTGTACAGCTCGGTGAACTTGCGGTTGTCGTCATTGGGCAGGAAGGCCATGAATTCCTGCTCGGCCTGTTCACCGAGGTTTTTGGTACCCACCAGAAACAGGATGCGTTTGGCACCGGCGTGTTTCAGCAGCCGGTAGGTGGCAGTAATGGCGGTAAAGGTTTTGCCGGAGCCGGTGGCCATTTGTACCAGGGCGCGGGGCTTGTCCTGCTTGAAAGATTTTTCTAGATTGGTGATGGCGGTGATCTGGCAGTCGCGCAGGCCGTCATGAACCAGTGGTGGAAGCTGTTGCAAGCGGACTCGCAAAGTGGCTGGCTGGCTCAACCATTCGGCCAGGGTTTCTGGCCGGTGGAAGTTGAAAACTTCGCGTGAGCGAGGGGCAGGGTCTCTGCCGTCGGTGAACCGGGCAATCACACCGGTGCTTTCGTACACAAAACGTAGGGCTGTTGGGTTGTTGACCCATTTCAGGGTCGCATTGGCATAACCCTGCGACTGATCCTCCACCATCGTAATCTTATGGCCCCAGTCTTCCGGCTTGGCCTCAATCACGCCAGCGGCTTGCTTAGCCACAAACAAGACATAGTCGGCTGGGCCAACGTCGGTCTGGTATTCACGGACGGCTATTCCGGGGCCAGCGTCCAGGTTGATCGATTTCTTATCCTGCACCAGCCAGCCGGCTGCAATCAGCTGGCTGTCTATCCGGTCACGCGCTTTTTGTTCCGGGTTCTGGTTTGGCGGGGGCTTGCTCATACGGACTCCATGTTTTATCCCGGTGAGCCTTGGCAATGCTCTGTCTCATGAGAAATACTTCGGCAAGTTCCTGATAGAGCAAAAACCTACCCTTTTGCCGCAGGCCTGTCGATGTTCAGGCAGCTGGTTTATAACGATACGCTGCAGTAAGTGTTGACGCTTCCCTGCAAGGTGCTGCCCCTCTGGAGTTGGGTCAGCATGTAGTATCTGTCGCCAGTGTAGCAGCTATCGCAGCAGCGCATGTTGCAACAGAAAAACAGGACAAATTTATTGCTGGCATCGTCAAAACCTCCTGATTCAAAGGTAAGTTTGGGGAGTTCCTGGTTAATCTCTCTGCCCGCTGTTTGCTCGACAAGTCCCGCTATCACTCAAGGTACACAATGGACAGGCACAACTATAGCCAAGCAGGAAAGCAGTAAGCCCTTACTTATGCGGTCAGGCACATCAGCGACAAGTTTTTTTCCAGCCGGTAAGCGTCGAAATCCCGGGCCATAAATAGCGACCCCCGATAGTGTTGCATGGCCTCGGCTGCTAATTGGTTGATGCTGGGTGTGCCGCCCGGCGCGGATTGGTAGCGTGAGCTGAAGTGGGTAAGTACCAGATTGGGCAGCTGGACCTGTTGCGCAAACCGGGCCACCTGTTCTGCGGAGCTGTGCTGTGGCCAGGGGCCGACCCGGTCGGACACGTCTTGAGTGTAGGTGGCTTCGTGAATCAGCGCATGGCTGCCTTTGCAGGCGTCGGTCAGTAGGGCGGGGTCGTCATTGTCTCCGGCGACGATCAGACGACGGGCAACGCGGGGCATTTGTGTGTAATCGTCGCTCCTTAGCAAGCGGCCATCTTCCAGCGTTACATCGTTGCCTTTTTGCAACTGGCCCCAGCTGGGCCCGGGTTTGATGCCGTCCTCGTTCAGCTTGTCCTGCAACAGCTGTCGCTCAATGTTTTGCTCAGTGAACACGTAGGCACGGCAGGGCACTCGATGGGACAAGGCCACGTTCGTCACCCCGAAGTCTTGATCTTGCCAGCAAAAATCCGCTGCCTCGGAATCGATGAAGTTCAAGGTATAGCCGAGACTGGAGTCGCTGTTTTCAAGCGTTGCGTTAATGAAGCGCTGAGTCTGTACGGGGGCGACGATGTCCAAAGGCTCTGTGCGGCCCAGCATGGAGGCACTGGTGAGCAGCCCCGGTAGGCCGAAGGTGTGGTCGCCGTGGATATGGGTGATGAATATCGCCCGCAATTGCATCACCGAGTAGTGGGCGCGTAGCAGTTGGTGCTGGGTGCCTTCGCCGCAGTCCACCAGATACCAGGGCTTGTGGCCAGAGTGCGACAGAGCCAGAGCGGTTACGTTGCGTGAACGTGTCGGTGTTCCGGCAGACGTGCCCAGAAAGGTGAATTTCATCGTTCTTTGTTCTCGCTCAGTTTTGGGTCAACGCGAAACTGAGTAGCCAGCGGTTGCCGCGCTCAATCTTCGAAACCCGGTGTTGGTAAAGGTCCGGCCGGAACAGTATGACTCGCCCAAACAGATTGAATACGTTTTTTTCGCAGACGAACTCACCGCCGGTTTTGGGCTTAACCAGTACGCAATTGAGCTTGTACAGTCGGCCCTCATATACCATGTTCACGTGGGGCACCACCTTGTGGCCTTCTGGGTAACGCACCAGGTAAACGCTCAGGCGTTTGGAGTAAAAGAGAATCCGGGTTTTTACGTTTAATGACATCGCGTGCTTGCTCTGCTGCCAATAGCCGACCGCCGGAATCACGGATTCTGTCCTCAATCATCAGGTTGTCACTCAGCTCAAAATCCTCAATCGTGTGACCCAGGTTCCTGGCAATCGTGCAAAATCCCCGTTAACTACAATAAACCCGTTTTGATCATGTCGAACATGTCCAGAATTCGTGCTACAAATTGGTCTTTTGGGCGAAAGCTGCTTTGAGCGCTGAGCGTAACGTCTCGTTGAAGGTGGTCCAGTAGCTTGTGCAAGCGCCGACGATGCAAACCGACCGCCGCCTGAGCCGGGTCAAATATAACGCCAGAAAAAGCTGCAAATGCTGCCAATGACCCCATAACGGAAACCATGACGCTGGCCATTATCGCCAGTGAGGGCTCTGGTGGAAACCAGCTGTAGTACCAGCCGCCGAGGGTTTCACCAAGGATAAAGTTATGGGTGGCGAGGGTTGCTGCGAGCATGGTTGCAAGCACCACCCCGAGCCCAATGCCGCCTGGGGTAAACTTCTGCAACGCGAATGCGCCCAACACCGTGCATAAAATACTGTTGGTGATATCGGCAGACGCTGTCCGCGTCATCCGGTATTGACTGAGGGCGTCCGCGACCAGTGGTTCAATCAGGGTGCTAAACCGCTGGTGATCGATCGGCTTGCAGGTATGGCGCTCATAGACCTCCTCCAGCGCCTCGATAAGATATCTCTCCAGAATTGAGCTCTGTTGACCATTGTTCAATAGATCCACCAAGACCAGGTGCGATATGTGCTGTTGTACCTGAGTGGTCAAACCGGCGGGCACACGATTGGCCAAACCGTGCAGCCACATCAGGCTTGTTCGTTTGGGGAGCAGAATTTTCAACAGGCATACTAAGGCGTATGCAGGCGCCCATAGCAGGTTGATGGGTGCCCGCAACATGTCCCACCCCAGCGCCACCCGGTTGGTTGTGAGGGCGCCGGGGTAATGAAAATGACGGTCAATAAACGCCGGTATCCGCGCCCGGCAGTCGTCAAAGTAGCGCTCGATGCCTGAGTGAAGTGCCTGTTTTATCTCAACTTCGGAGACGTTTGGCCTGGGCGATGTGACAATGGGCATAGTGACAGGTGCATCTGTAAGCAAGTGAGTGTCTGACGTATTAAACCGTAATTGAGCGAACCGGGCCACCTGTTCGGCGGGATCAACGAGAACACCGAAGAAGCGCCCGTGTCAGGTCTTGTCCACCCCGCCTGACATTCAGGCGGTAATCAACGATGCTCTAAATTCTCGGCCGACGATGGAACATCATGATCTTTCGGAAACTCGCCGGCTTCAGTCACGAGTGGTTCGTTGAAACTTGTTTTTTCAGGGGCAATCCTGAAACAATAGAGAAGCATTTAGCGTTCAATTGCGTGTTCCCCGGAAAAGGTAGCAAGGTGATGATCGTTACCGCTAAATCTCTGACAGGGGCGTTTTTGACACTGATCATTTCACCTGCCTGGTCTGAAATCCGGGCGGAAGGATCACTCACTGTCTCGATTGCTGCACCGGCCTATTGGTGCCCGTACGCCTGTGATGTGTCTGGATCACGCTCAGGATTCACAGTGGATATCGCCCGTGCCGCGCTGGAGTCTGAGGGGCACAAAGTTGTTCATAAAAACCTGCCCTACGACCGGGCACTGGTTGAGGCAGAAAGCGGTCGTATTGACGCTGTGATGCCGACCTTCAAAGGAGAGGCCCCCAATTTTGTCTTTCCCTCATCTGCAGTGTCGCTGACCGAATATTGTTTCTACGTTCCGGAGGACGAACCCCGCCGCTACAGCGGCCTGGATTCAATCGAGAACATGCGATTCGTGGCCACTTCAGGCTACAGCTATGGCGAAGATATGGACGCTTATATTTCCAACAATCAGGATGAGCGCGTAATTCTGATCGGGGGGGATGACGTATCCAACCGCCTCCGAGAGATTGTAAGAAGAGGGCGTGTCGATGCACTTCTTGATGATCGGCTTCTGTTTGACTCCAGCCAGAACAGCGTTGGCCTGGTGAATGCCGGCTGTCTTGAAGACCGCCATGCCGGTTACTTGGCACTTTCTCCGGAACACCCGGGCCGGTCAAACGCCATTGCTCAGGCTTTTGATCGCGGCATTAGGACTCTCCGAGAGGACGGGCAGCTTTGCAAGATTCTGGCAAAGTACAGGCTAGGTGCCGAAGTAGTGCTCGACCTGAGCGGAGAGCATTGTCGCGATCTTATTTTCTAATTGAACAGACTCATACGCTTCATAACGTTATCGCGCTTGATTTTCCAATGGAACATTGCACCCGTCACATGCAACACCACCAACGCTAAAATGATCCAGCCCAGCCACTCATGCAGCACAAAGAGCAATTCAGAGAGCTGTTTATCCTTGCCAATAAACCCGGGCAAGTGCCAGATAAAAAATTCAACCGGATAGCCGCCGCTGGCTGTGCCTGCCCAGCCGATGACCGGCATGGCGATCAGCGCTAAATAGAGCAAGCTTTGGACGCTTCTGCTGACGACTCTCTGGAAGGTATTCAAGGGCGGTACGTGGTCCGGTACTGCAAAAGCCAGGCGGGTAATAACACGCAGTATCATCAGCAGTAATATCAACACGCCCAGCGTTTTATGGCTGCCATAAAGCACATTCGTCAGCACTTGGCCCAGCAGATCGGTGGCGCCGTTAAAACCCAGAAAGCCTATCGTTAAGCCGCTGGTTAAAGAGAGCAACACCACGCCAGCCACTGACCAGTGGAGTAGCCGGTGCGGGTAGATGTATCGACCCAGTGCTTGCATGCGGTGCTCCTGATAACCATAAGTACCGGTATAGTTTATTCGTTAAAACGGTTTTGCGCTGCTTAAAGCATCGCGAATAACTCGGAATTAATATTATCTGCTCAGCCGGTGGGCGTTGATTTTTCGAAGTCCTTTTAGCCTCTTATTTGGTTATGACACACGCCTTCGTCTTCGTTTAATGCGAAACTAGTCCCCTTAACTTACGGCACAGGAGTTCGGCAATGGTGCAATTATCACTCAAAGAACAACTGAGCAACGCAGTAAAAAATGCGATGCGAAATAGGGAAAAAATTCGACTGGGCACTCTGCGACTGGTTCAGGCCGCGGTCAAACAGATCGAGATTGATGAACGTCGCGAGGTAAATGACGACGATGTTCTGAAGGTGCTGGACAAAATGCTCAAACAGCGCCGCGACTCCGCCAGCCAATATGACGATGCCGGTCGTAAGGAGTTGGGCGACATCGAGCGGGCAGAAATGCGGGTTATTGAGGAATTTATGCCCGCCGCCCTGACTGAGGACGACCTGGATGGCCTGATCCGTGCGGCCATCAGCTCAACCGATGCTCAGGCGATGCAGGACATGGGGCGGGTGATGAACGAGCTGCGTCCTCAGGTACTTGGCCGGGTTGATATGGGCCATCTGGGCAAGAAGGTGCGGACCGCGCTGGCTTGACGCCTTTTCGTGAACTTGCAGAATTGAGGAGGAGTGCCGGTCCGGGTTTGCTCACTGGCTTTTCCGGTCGTGTCCGAGCCGTAGACTTTAATGATGTTCGATGAAATGAGTTACACAGCCCTGGCGGGCCAGATTGTCGGCCTTATTGCGCTGGGCTTCTGCGTTGTTGGCTTTACCAGCAAGCACGACGACCGGCTGATGGTGCTGCTGATTGCGGCGAATGTGGCCTTTGCGTTGCAATTTGCGCTGTTTGGTAGTTGGACCGCAGCGACTTTGAGCTTGCTGGTGATCGGCCGCATTATGTTGGCGCGGCGCTATATGGGCAGCTGGCGGGTGATGCTGGTGGTGTTGGGAGTGAATCTGGTGGCAGCGCTACTGACCTGGCACAGCCCAGTGGATTTTTTCGCCATTGCAGCGGCTACTTTTGGCACCCTGGGTATGTTCATGCTCAGGGGCATCCCTATGCGGCTGATGCTGGCCGCCGCCGCGGCTGCTTGGATGCTGAACAATATTGCCATCGGTTCGGTGGGCGGGACGCTGGCGGAAGCCGTGGTGTTGGTCGTTAACTCCATCACCATATACCGGTTGGCGAAAATGAAACGGCGCTACCCCGAGGCTTTCGAGAAAGCAAAAGAATCAGGCACGTAGAACGCCCAGTCCACGGTACGGTTCTGCTCCAGAAGAAACCCGATTTCTTATTAAAATCAAAGTTTTAAAAAATTCTATGTATGAAATCCGGTAGGATAGATTTCGGCTATGTGAGCTGTATCACGACGTAAACGTTATCGACACGCAGATTGATCAGTTATTCTGTCGCCCCTGTACCGACTTACCGGAGCGTTTGATTCATGCCCGACATCATTGTGATGTTCTTCTTGCTCGGAGTAATCGCGGGAGCCCTTCGCTCCGACTTGACGATCCCGAAAGCCGTTTACGATATTCTCGGACTTTTGTTGATGCTGACCATAGGCCTTAAGGGTGGCATGGCCTTGCATGGCAATCTTCATTGGGGTCTGATTACGCAAGTGCTGGCGATTATGGCGTTGGGTTTTGCCATTCCTTTGGTGCTGTTTCCGATGCTCCGCTACCTTGTTCGCTTGAACGTGGCGGACGCTGCCAGTTTCTGCGCCCACTATGGATCTGTTAGCGCGGGTACTTTTGCAGTGGCGTTGGCTTGGGTCGAGTCCCGGGGGCTGGCGACTGACGGGCAGGTTACTCTGTACTTGGTGCTGTTGGAGTTGCCGGCGATTCTTACTGGCTTGTGGCTGTATCGGCGATACACCCAAGACGCGGTTCAAACAAGCCGCACAGGCACACCTCTTTGGCAGGAAACCCTTACCAACAGGAGCGTGGTTTTACTGGTTGGTGGCGTGGTTATCGGCATTCTTTACGGGCCTGACAAGGGTGATGGTGTGACGGCGCCGCTAACGGGTGCTTTTTCCTTAGTGCTTTCGCTGTTTTTGCTGGAAATGGGTCTGGTTGCGGCGGAAACACTGCGCAAGGTTCAGCTTCGTCATTGGCGTTTGATTGCTTTCGCACTTTGCATGCCCCCGGTCCTGGCGGTGCCGGGGCTTTTAGTTGGCTTGTGGCTGGGCCTGGAAACGGGAACCATTATAATTTTGGGCGCTCTTACCTCCAGTGCTTCTTACATTGCTGCGCCGGTAGCAATAAGGCACGCCATTCCAGAAGCGGATATCGGGCTGGCGATGCTGGCCTCTTTGGGTGTGACTTTCCCGTTCAACGTATTGATTGGTATCGGGCTGTACAGTCACTTTCTGGAATTTTTGACGGCGCAGCGTTCGATTTAACGCAATCCAGAATGACACGGTTGCTTTTCTTTTCTGATTTTTTTGCAATCTAGTATGAACACTCTAATTTTTCACCGTAGAGTGGGTTTTGAGTTCGAAGTTCGACGAACGTTAGTCGACAAAGTCGCTTGGTGAACCCTTCTTCAATCAAAGCGATCATTCGTAATCAGGAGATTCAAAATGGGCAAACTCAAAACGTATCAGCAACAGATTCAGGAAATTGTCGAGAAAGGTATCAATACTGCAGAAACGCAACAGAAAAAGCTGTCTGCCAAGCCTTTCGAGTACGCTGAAAAATTGGAATCTGGCGCTCGCGAATACAGCGTTAAATCATTGCGCGAACACTACTACGGCTACAGTGAAACGCTGTTTAGCCAGCTCCGCAGTCTCAACTTGCGGATGGGTAATTTTGCTGCCGACATTCTGTCAAAGCTTGAGAAGGAAGCAGCTGAAGGCACCGATGCGGTCGCTGAAACTGTATCTGACGTCGCTGATGATGTATCCAGCGCAGCGCAGTCCACCAAGGATAAGGTCAACACCAAAAAGTCGACTGCCACGAAGACCCCGGCCAAGAAGACAGCCACCGCTGCTTCTGTCTGATAGAAAAAATTGTGTGTCCTTGGGAGGCCTTCGTGCCTCCCTTTTTTTATGGTGCGCTGAGCCTGCACTGCAGTGAATGGCGGATTTAACGACAGCGGGCAAAACTGGGGTCAGGGAACGGTTACCTCGACCCAGAGCCACGTCGAGTCCTACGGTGACGCTGCGTTGCTGGTGGCCGAGTTTGCCTCGTGGTTGTACGTGTTTCACTACGACCCGCTTGAAAAAAGTGAGTTGGGCGATATTCCAACCGATGACGTAAAACAAGCCAGCCACCTGGCCCAAAACAGCTGGGTCTTGCGGCATTAGGGCCTGTAAATTAAGCTTTACTTCACGTAAGCCGCGGCTAAACTGAGTGATAAGGGAAACAAGCCTCACCAAGCAGGCGTCTTTCCGCACGTGTAAATTCTCGCTTTCTACCGACCATAATGACAATTATTGAGGTGTGTTTATGAAACGCCATGCTTTCTCCGCCGCATTTTCCGGCACCCTGCTGAGTGCTGCCATGTTCGCATCACCTGCGATGGCTCAAGATCAAGAGCAGTTTATTACCATCGGCACCGGCGGCCAGACCGGCGTTTACTACGTGGTCGGTCAGTCGATCTGTCGTTTGGTGAATCGTCTGGAAGACGCCAATATCAAGTGCAATGCACCGTCCACCGGTGGCTCTGTTGCCAATATCAATGGCATCAAGTCCGGCGAACTGGACATGGGTGTGGCTCAGTCAGACGTGCAGTATCAGGCCTATAACGGCACCGGTAACTTCGAAGGCGATGCCTTTACGGATCTACGCGCCGTGTTCCGGGTTCATGGTGAGCCTTTGACCCTGCTGGCCCGCGCCGATTCTGGCATTACTACCTTGGATGACCTTGTGGGCAAGCGCGTCAACATCGGTAACCCCGGTTCTGGCCAGCGCAACACCATGCAAGTGGTGATGGACGCCAAAGGCTGGACCGAAGACACCTTTTCGCTGGCGTCCCAGCTTGGTGCCGCTGAGCAAGCTTCGGCGCTTGGCGATAACAACATCGATGCGATGGTTTATGTGGTTGGGCACCCCAACGGCTCCATTCAGGAAGCGACCACAACCGTCGATGCTCGCCTTATTCCGCTGAACGACGACGATGTTGAAGGCATCGTTGCCGAGTATCCGTACTACTCCGCGTCGATGATTCGCGGTGGCCTGTACAAGGGCAATGACGAAAACGTCGAAACCTTTGGTGTGGCGGCAACGTTCGTGACCACCGCTAAGGCTGACGATGAGGTTGTCTACCAGACGGTCAAGGCAGTCTTTGACAATTTCGATCGCTTTAAGCGTCTGCACCCAGCCTTCGAGAACCTGGTTGCCGAAGAGATGGCGACGCAGGGGCTTTCAGCACCGTTGCACGATGGCGCTGCCCGCTATTATCGTGAGCAAGGCTGGATTGAGTGATTTTGTTTTGATGGCTGTTGCTGACGGCTTTTAAAACCGAGTGACCAATGCGCGGATGCCTGTAGGCATCCGCGCATTGCGTTTATGGTTTCATTTCCAAGCGCAATAATACTATTAATGGCAACCTGACTGACGTCGAATAGGGCTGAGTATGACGGACGAAAATACAAAACCTCGAGACTCGAGTGCCGATTTGGAGGACATGGTTGCCTCCAGTGACTCGGGAGTCCGCAAACCAGTTGGCATGCCCGGAAAACTGTTAGTGTGCATTGCGGCGGCGTGGTCGCTGTTTCAACTATGGATTGCTTCTCCGGTGCCTTTCATTTTGGGTTTCGGCGTGTTCAGTGCGACGGAGTCCCGCTCCATTCACCTGGCCTTTGCGCTTTTTCTGGCTTATATGGCTTATCCCGCATTTAAACGTTCGCCCCGCGATCGAATCCCCATTCAGGATTGGCTGCTTGCGACGGTGGCGGCCTTCTGCGGCGCTTACATGTTTATCTTTTACGAAGGATTGTCTCAGCGCCCCGGTGCGCCGATATTGCAGGACGTCATCGTCGGGGCGGTGGGTGTTTTGCTGCTGCTCGAGGCGACCCGCCGAGCGCTGGGTCCGCCGTTGATGATTGTGGCGTCGGTCTTTCTTATTTACAGCCTTGCTGGCCCTTGGATGCCCGGTATTTTGTCCCACGGCGGGGTCAGCCTTTTTGGGCTTATTAATCACCAGTGGTTGACCACCCAAGGCGTTTTCGGCATCGCGCTGGGGGTTTCGACCAGTTTCGTGTTCCTGTTCGTGTTATTCGGCGCTTTGCTCGACAAGGCCGGAGCGGGCAACTATTTTATCAAGGTGGCGTTCTCGCTGCTGGGCCATTACAAGGGCGGACCGGCCAAGGCTGCCGTCGTGGCGTCTGCCATGACCGGGTTGATCTCCGGCTCATCGATTGCCAACGTGGTTACCACGGGCACCTTTACTATTCCGATGATGAAACGCGTTGGTTTTTCCGCCGAAAAGGCCGGAGCTGTCGAAGTAGCGTCTTCGGTCAACGGTCAAATTATGCCGCCGGTCATGGGCGCGGCCGCGTTCCTGATGGTCGAATACGTCGGCATTTCCTATGTCGATGTCATCAAGCATGCCTTCTTGCCCGCTTTGATATCTTACATCGCACTGGTTTATATCGTTCATCTGGAGGCTTTGAAAGCCAACATGGAGGGCCTTGCAAGCAGCAATCCGCCCAAGCCCCTGGTGCGCAAAGTGATGGGCTTTCTCGGTGGGCTTTTGTTGATGATGGTGACGGCTATGGTCGTCTATTATGGCCTTGGCTGGCTTAAGCCAGCTCTTGGCGATGCCACTCCTTGGGTGGTCTCGGTTGGGCTGGCGGCGATTTATGTCGCTCTGCTTAAACTGGCCGCCGGTTACCCCGAACTCGAGCTGGACGATCCCAATCAGCCGATCTATTCGCTGCCGCAAACCAGGCCCACGGTATTGGTTGGTTTGCAGTACATTCTGCCGGTCGTTGTGCTGGTCTGGTGTTTGATGGTGGAGCGCCTGTCGCCGGGCTTGTCGGCTTTCTGGGCCACGGTGTTCATGGTTTTTATTATTTTGACCCAGCGCCCCATCACCTCAATCTTCCGCGGTCGCAGCAGAATGATGGCCGATTTGCGCGAAGGCGCCATGGATTTTTGGGTTGGATTGGTCACCGGTGCTCGCAACATGATTGGCATCGGCATTGCTACGGCCACAGCCGGCATCATCGTTGGGGCGGTGTCGCAGACCGGGGTGGGGTTGGTGCTGGCCGAAGTAGTGGAAATCCTTGCGATGGGAAACTTGCTGTTGATCTTGTTGCTTACGGCGGTGCTCAGCCTGATTCTGGGCATGGGTTTGCCCACGACGGCCAACTATATTGTGGTCTCGGCGCTGCTGGCGCCGGTTATTGTGCAACTGGGTGCAGAGAACGGCCTGCTGGTACCGTTGATTGCGGTGCATCTGTTCGTGTTCTACTTTGGCATCATGGCCGACGTGACGCCGCCAGTGGGGCTGGCATCCTTCGCGGCGGCGGCGGTTTCTGGCGGCGACCCTATCCGGACCGGTTTTCAAGCCTTTTACTACAGCCTTCGTACTGCGGCTTTGCCTTTCCTGTTCATTTTCAACACTGACCTTTTGCTGATTGATGTCACTTTTTCGCAGGGCATTCTGATCTTTGTGGTGTCGACAATCGCCATGCTGATCTTTGCGGCGGCGACGCAGGGCTACATGATTACCCGCAGCCGCTGGTACGAATCCGCCGTGTTGTTGCTGATTGCGTTCACCTTGTTCCGGCCTGGGTTCTGGATGGATATGATCCACGATCCCTATCAGTCCATGCCACCCGCACAATTCGTGGAGGCCATGGGCAGTGCCGATGAAGACTCTGCTTTGCGCATACAGATTGCAGGTCTCGATGCGTTCGGCGATCCCATGACCACCTACATGACCGTGCCAGTGCCGGACGGCGATAGCGGACAGGAACGGCTCGATAATCTGGGCTTGGAGTTGTTGATCAAAGACGACAAGGCAATTGTTGATATGGTGGCCTATGCCAGTCAGGCGTCGGATCTTGGCTTCGACTTTGATCAGGAAATTATCGAGGTACTGGCGCCTGTTGACCGCTGGACCAAGGAGTTGATGTGGATTCCTGCCTTCCTGGTCTTCGGGCTGGTCATAATGTTGCAGCGCCGGCGTCGTGATAATACGGCGGCTACTGCGACGGCTTGAAGGAGATTGTCATGTACAGCAAGATTATGTTGCCAGTGGACCTTAATGAGGAGAAATCCTGGTCGAAAGCGCTTCCAACGGCTTTGACGCTGTGCCGAAGTTTCAACGCCTCGCTGCATTTGGTCACGGTTTTGCCGGACTGCAATATGCCCATAGTGGGGTCTTATTTCCCCAAAGACTTCGCCTCGAAAGCGCACGAGGCGATAGCCGAGGCTCAGCATGCTTTCATCAAGGCGAACGTGCCGGCGGATGTAAGAGCGCAAAGCGTTATTGTGGATGGCTCGCCCTGGGAGGCGATTATCAAGGTGGCCAGAAAACTCAATATCGACTTGATCGTGATGGCGTCCCACAACAAACGCAAGTTCGCCGATTATGTGCTGGGCCCCAATGCCGAGCATGTGGTGCATCATGCCAAGATGTCGGTAATGATTGTGCGCTAGGCATAAGCATAAGTTTAGGCTTGAGTGTTTACGGTGTGTGACGACTGTTTTCTACGCCTCTTTCGCACGAACAGCAGGTCATTTCAGGCCGGAGTAAAATTGCTCAATGAAAAACCAGGAGTTGCATCTACTTTATGTGTTCGATGCGATCATGACCGAGCGTTCGGTCACTCGCGCGGCTGAGAGCTTGGCAATGACTCAACCTGCGGTATCCAACGCGATTTCGCGCATGCGGCAGGTTTGGAACGACCCGCTGTTCGTGCGGAAGGGGCGCAGAATTGAACCGACATCCTACGCGTTCAGCCTTTGGGACCGCATTCGGGGCCCAATCTATGACCTGTCAACCGCCGTCAGATCCACTAAGTTCGATCCCGCGCAGGCAAGTCGGACTTTCCGGATTGCGGTTACCGATCTCACCGTAGAAATGATCTGGCGCCAACTGGCTCAAAAACTCGAGCGAGTGGCGCCAGGCGTCGATCTTCACGCTGTACCCTACACACCGGAAGGGACCTACAATGATTTACGCGAAGCCAGCGTGGATCTTGCGATTGGGCCGATCAGCCATCACGACAATAGCCTCAGAAGTATCTTTCTGTTTCAGGGGGGTTATCAAGTTGCCATGCGAGCCGATCATCCGCTCGCAGGCAAGCCGCTCTCTATGGAAAACTTTATAGACGCGCGGCACTTGTTGGTGACGATGTCCGGCGAAGCTCACGGAATTGTCGACAGTCATTTGGATCTGAAAGGGCTGAATCGGCGCATTGCGGTGACGGTGAATGAGTTTGTGGGAGTGCCCAGTTTGTTGCGTTACACCGACCTTATTTGTGCAGTCCCGGAGGTTATTCTTCAAAGTAGCGACTTTACAGCGAATCTGTGGGTTACGCGCTTGCCGTTTGACCTAGACCCGAGCAGCCTCTATTTGTTTTGGCACACCAGGCACGACCGCGATCCAGGCGTTGTCTGGTTGCGGGAGCTGATTGAGAACTCGTTGAAAGAACGTTACTCAAGCATCATGGATACGACAGGCTAAGCCGGCATTTATGATGATATTGAACGTGCAGAATCAAGCCCCGCAGGTCGGGTAAAACATACGTCCCGACCCTTGAGTACTTGAACACAGTAGCTACGTTGTTCAGGCTTTGGATGTGAGTTGAATAGAGGCGTGGTCAGCGGCGATAATCTCGCCGCGAATGACATCGCGACCGCTGTATGGAGCGGCTGTCGCTGGCTGCTCGATTTTCTGCTCATCGGACTTCCGGTCTGCCAAGCTGGCGATGATCTCGCCGCGAATGACGTTGCGACCGCTGTATGGAGCGGCTGTTGCTGGCTGCTCGATTATCTGCTCATCGGACTTCCGGTCTGCCAAGCTGGCGATGATCTCGCCGCGAATGACGTCGCGACCGCTGTACGGAGCGGCTGTTGCTGGCTGCTCGATCTTCTTCTCGTCTGACTTCCGGTCTGCCAAGCTGGCAGACGCTGGTAGGGCGAAAGCGGCCAAGACGGCTATGAGTACGGTTGTGGTTACGGTAATGTTTCGCATGGTTATTTTCCTAAGGATCTTTGATTGGTTTGCTAGGGACTTGAAATCACGTGGGTGCTTTCTAATCCGATAAGGGCATTATCAGGATGAAGAGCTAGGTTGAATAATTGTTGCCTGATATTTCTGGCATCACTGTGAATGATGAATTAACCGATATATTGGTAAGGACCGCTGCATGCGTGTACTCGTTGCCCCTGACTCGTTCAAAGAGTGTCTGACGGCGAAAGCCGTCGCTGACGCAATCGCCGTTGGTTGGTTGCGCGGTGCTCCGGCCGACGAGGTGATTAAAATTCCCCTGGCAGATGGTGGTGAAGGCACCACAGCCACTCTTGTGGGTGCTATGTATGGCAAGCTGCACCAGACACGGGTAAGGGGTCCTTCCGGCGATATGGTTAACGCCAGCTACGGGCTGATAGATAATGGCAAAACCGCCATTGTTGAAGTGGCTGAAGCAAGCGGCCTGCACTGTGTAGCCGAGCCCGACCGTCATGCGATGACAGCGTCCAGTTATGGTACCGGCCAGCTCATCATGGCTGCGTTGAAACACCGCCCGAAGACCCTTATCGTTTGCTTGGGTGGCAGTGCCACCACCGATGGTGGCGCGGGTTTGCTGCAAGCTATGGGTGCACAACTATTAGACAGTAAAGGCCAATCCATACCTCTCGGCGGTGCGGGCCTGAAGTACATCAGCCACTTTGACGTTGCCGGCGTGAAAGCAAATCTGGCGGGTGTCAATGTCGTGGTTGCTTGCGATGTGACCAATCCCTTACTCGGCGACTCGGGCGCCGCTGTGGTATTCGGGCCGCAAAAAGGCGCTTCACCAGACGACGTTAAAGTGCTCGACGCCAACCTTGGGCACTTTGCCAGGTGTGTGGCGCTAAACGGCTATGATATAAGCAGCTTTGCCGGAAGTGGCGCAGCGGGCGGCATTGGGGGAGCGGTCGCCGGGATTCTTGGTGGGCTGTTAAAACCCGGTATCGAACAGGTGATGGCCGCCGTAGGTATGGACGCGCAGATGAAGGCAGCCGACCTGGTGATTACGGCTGAAGGGGCGATTGACGGCCAAAGTGCTTCTGGTAAAACGCCGACAGGCGTCGCCAAACTGGCACAACGCTATCAAGTGCCGGTTATTGGCCTTGCTGGCATGTTGGGGGGCGACAATATGACGGCCATTCATGAGGCAGGCATTACGTCGGTCTTCTCGATTGCCCCGGGGCCTATCAGTAAAAGCGACGCTATCGCACATGCAGCGCACTATCTTGAAAGCACCAGCGAGCAACTGGCTCGACTTATTTCAAGGTTGAAATAAAAAAACTGGAACGTGCAAAGGTTGCGGTGATGCTCGTTCCAGCTCCGTTTAGCCCGTGCGGCGGTGACATCTGATCGGTTAGCCCAGGCCACCCATGCACAGGTATTTGATTTCGACATAGTCGTCGATGCCGTACTTGGAGCCCTCGCGCCCAATGCCGGATTCCTTGACGCCGCCAAAGGGAGCCACCTCGGTGGAAATTATCCCTTCGTTGATGCCCACCATGCCGTACTCCAGCGCTTCAGCGACCCTCCAGATACGGCCGATGTCCCGGGCGTAAAAATAGGCGGCCAAACCGAAGGGGGTATCGTTGGCGGTTTGCACGGCTTCAGCTTCATTGGTGAAGCGAAATACGGTCGCCACCGGGCCAAAAATTTCTGCATTGGCGATGCTCATAGCGGTCGTAACCTGGGTGAGGATCACCGGGGCGTAGAAGTTTTCTCCAAGTCCCTCGGCGTTGCCGGCCTGATGCAGGACGGCACCCTGGTCGACGGCCTCGGCCACCAGTCCTTTTACTTTGGCCACGGCTTTGGCGTTAATCAGGGGGCCGATGGTAACTCCCTCGGTCAAGCCGTCACCGACCTTCAATTGGGCTACAGCGCCGGTCAGCTTTTCGATGAAGCTGTCGTAGACGGAATCTTGCACCAGAATGCGGTTGGTACAGACGCAGGTTTGACCGGCGTTACGGAACTTGGATGCGATCAAACCGGTTACCGCTGCGTCCAGATCGGCGTCGTCAAAGACGATAAAGGGGGCGTTACCCCCAAGCTCCAAAGAAACCTTCTTGACCGTATCGGCGCATTGGCGCATCAACAGTTTGCCTACCGGGGTTGAGCCGGTAAAAGAGAGTTTGCGCACCCGGCTGTCGTTGCAAAGGGTCTGACCGACGGTGGCGGCATCTAGGCTGGTGACGACGTTAAAGGTGCCAGCGGGCAAGCCGGCACGGGATGCCAGTTCGGCCAGAGCCAGAGCGGAAAGGGGGGTGTCTTCTCCAGGCTTGACGACCACTGTGCATCCCGCTGCCAGCGCCGGGGCGACTTTACGGGTGATCATGGCGATGGGGAAATTCCATGGGGTAATGGCTGCGACTACGCCGATGGGCTGCTTAAGAACAATAATGCGTTTGTCAGGGCTGTGAGACGGGATAACGTCGCCGTAAACCCGTTTGGCTTCCTCAGCGAACCATTCGATAAAAGACGCGCCGTAGGCCACTTCGCCACGGGCTTCCACCAGGGGCTTGCCCTGCTCGCTGGTCATCAGTTGGGCAAGGTCTTCCTGATGGGCGAGGATCAGCTCGAACCATTTGCGCAGCGTTGTGGCACGCGCTTTGGCGGTCAGGGCGCTCCATGCGGGCTGCGCCGCCGCAGCGGCATCGATGGCGTGGGTGGCTTCCACCGCGCCCATGTCGGGCACGTCGCCTACTTGGCCGCCTGTGCTGGGATTGGTGACGGCGTAGCTTTGGCCGTTGGTCGCTGCGCACCACTCGCCGTTAATAAAAGCCTGCTGTCGAAGCAGCGCTGCGTCTTTAAGCGTTAGTGCCATGAATAATACTCTCGTTAGTGGTCGACCGGCGGTGGCGACTCTCTGGAACCGCCAAGGTTTCGCTTTTGACGAGTTCAGGCAGGAGGTTGCCAATCTAGTGCGGAGATTGAGGATACTACTTTGTGCAAGCCCGTACGTCCTCAAATAGGGATGAAAATGTGCCGCAACGATCGGGCACGAGGGCGTTTGGACGCGTACAGTGACCGTTATCCCGACTTTTGCCGTTCATAAAAGCACCAAACCACGTTTCTCATTGTTTGGACAGGCGCAAAAATAATTTTTCCCGAATTCTGTCTCTTAATTTTGAAAAAGTGTTTTAATTCATGTTTTTATGTCGGAAAACTGACGTTCACCGTGGATTTATTAGCTGAGGTTTCATTGATTTTTTTCGAAATTCTCTATCAGAGTCACATATAAAAGTTAAATAACCTGTTCAATCATGATTTTTAGTGATTTTCACTCACTAATCTAAGGTAAGCTCATTAGGCTTAAATTAAGTTTATGTAAGTTTCGCGACTTATGACGCAACAAAAAAAACCGGAGAAACAAACTATGATGCGTAAATTAGCAGCGTCACTCGTATTTTCGTGCATTGTATTCACCTCCGTGAATGCGACAGCCGATCAGCTTGACACCGTGATTCAGCGAGGCACATTGAACTGTGGTGTGGTTCTCGATTTCCCACCAATGGGCTACTTTGACGAAGACAATCAGCCCGCAGGCTTCGATGTTGGTTACTGCAACGATTTGGCTGCCGCCCTCGGCGTGGAGTCAAACATACTCAATCTTACCTGGGGTGATCGAATCCCATCCTTGATTTCTGGAAAAACCGATGTTGTTATCGGCTCTACTTCCGACACCCTCGAACGTGCGAAATCCGTTGGATTTACCTACCCGTACTTTGTTTTCAAATTCCAGGTAATTGCTCCGAAAGACAAAAATATTCAGTCGTTTGACGATCTTGAAAATCTGAAGGTTGGTGCTGCACTGGGTACTACTTACGAAACTGAATACCTCGCCTATGCCGAGAAAAAAGGCTGGGGAACGGATAATTACACAGCGTTCAAGTCTGAAAACGACGCCTACCTGGGCTTGTACCAAGGCAAAGTGGATGCGGTTATCTCAACCAACACCAATATTGCCACTAAGCTCGGTGATTTGCAACCCAGTTGTCCAAATAGCTGCGTTTAAGCAGCCTGTTTATTGCGCTCAATTTCCTGCAGTTTTCCAGGGTTGAGGGACACGGCTCCGG